>Ga0123340_1003696_pt1 | contig 14365 bp, 9 predicted proteins | sample SirMexnodulemix_FD_89961 | JGI IMG/M metagenome (GOLD analysis project Ga0123340, IMG submission 89961) | Root nodule microbial communities of legume samples collected from Mexico - Siratro Mexico nodule mix | ecosystem: Host-associated > Plants > Roots > Nodule | place: Mexico: Nepantla... | reverse complement strand
GTTTAGATTTCCATTGTTGAGCTTCAAAGATGTAGGCACTATTTTGCCAAATTTGGTGATCAATTTGTTGGGTTTTTTTAACCACTTGTTTTTTATTTGTAATATTATTATTAATTGTTGGTTGCTTTCTATATGCTAAGTTTGATTGTTCACTAAATCCAAAGGTGTTTAAAACGAATAAGACATTCCATTGATTTGAAACAAAATAAGAGTGGATTCAATTGGATAAATTGACTGCTATTTCTTTTATAGTCTATAGAATTTTTAGTCCACTTTTTATTTTGGAAAGATATTCTAAAATATGAAAATTATATTTCTGAACACAATAGATAAATCAAGATTTTTATAGGAAGCAAGAAAGTTGAACCCTAATTTGAGTGAGCAAGAAAAAAATAAAGGTTTTGCTTTCCGTACTTCCATAATTACTAATTCAACCCTTATTGAAAGAGACTAAAAGACCATTCCTTGTTACACCAGTACGCCGCTGCTCCTCCAATTACAACTCCATTATCCGTTACTGTTACACTCTTCGAGAGAAAGAAAAGGAAGAGAGAAGGAGTTGTTTTAGAAAACTTAGTTCAAAAATCTTGTTCTGAAAATTATGTTCTGAAACACATGTAGTATGTTTTAGGAAGTTTGTTTTAAAATATTTGTTTTGAAAAGCTTATTTGGAGAACATCTCACATATTCAGAAAAGTTTATTTCAAAATTCTTCATCCAAAAGGGAATGCATTTTATATGTTCTGAAAATTCTGTTTTGAAAATTCTATTCTAAAAATCATGTTCCAAAAGTTCCAAAAAGCTTGTTATGGAAATATGGAGGTGCATTTAGAAATTCTCAGGGTGAAGAAAGAAAATGTCAAAACAAATGGTGCATAAAACACGAAAAAAAAAAATAGTTGTCTAAATTTGATCCAAAATAAAAACAGATATATCTTCGATATTTCTTTGCCTCCCTCTTTACTCCCATTTATTTTCAAAATAAGTCTAGTTTTAGTAACATTCTTAGTAGTTTGTCAACTGAACTAGAAGAGATTAATATTGGGGGTCACTTTTTTAGCCTCTGAATTCAAAAAACAGAGGTTGGAAGATTATGTACTGTTATGGTTTAGGCTCAATCTAAGTAAATTCTAGCAGGATGTCAACAGTTAGAAGAAATTGATATAAAACACTTAAGTTCATTTAATAAGCGAATTTCGATAAGAGATAAATATACAAACATTAAGTTAAAAAATGGTGTTGCCAGAGAAAAAAAATTACATACTTATTAAGAACATGTATGAATTGAATCATAACAACTTCCTTATTCCATTTAACCGAATCAATTAGAATTTTTAACTAAATTGTAGTTTAACCATTTTGTTTATAGTAAATATACTTTCATGATTGCATTAGTTTTCTCTAAGAGTCACATGCATGTTTATCACCTAAAGTTGAGTTTGCAAAGTTAAAGAGATTTTGTTTATTATACTTAAAGACTCTGTATAAACTAAATTAATTATGGACTAATTAACAAGTATAACACAATTATTGTTGGTTTTAGGTTACAAGGAGAAGTGATCTGGTGGTGATGGGTGAAGTGGCATCAACTATTTATTCACGCTAATTAGAGACAAAATGTTAAAAAGACTAATTTGGAACAATTTCCTTTGTTTTGATTGAAAAAAAAAATGCATGAAAGTATAACCAAAGGATTGGATCATTTCTAACCATTCATAAAACATATTTTTTCTTCGTGATTGCTGAAATTATGGTACAACATGGCAACACAGGCACATTGAAGGCAGGTTGCACTTTCTTGCAGAGTCAGGCCTCATCTTTTTGCACTTATTTTGAAATGGACCTGACAATTTCACTTCCCCTAACAAGAAACAGCGAAAAAGACAGGCTGAAGAAAGTTTATGTAATGGGCCAACACTTCTCACTAAGTCACTAAACCTAATTTGATTCTTCAACTGTTAACTCTTATTTACAGCTGAAAGTCAAGTACTAAAATGTTTCCTAGTTCCACCTTGTGGCACCATCAACTGATGGCGTTATTTCACTGTCGGATTGTGAATCTGAGAAGCTGTAAGGTATGCCATTCATTAATGCTGTTGTGCCAAATGTTGCATTCACACCCCACTCACTGCACCCAACTTGTGGATTATAGTTGCTGCCCTCTTCAAATTTATCACCAAAGTAGTTCTGATCATATGCTATAACTGATGCTTGAAGATTGTTTGGAATTTGCTCCATAGTCTCACCTATAATAGAGTTAGGTTCACATAAATTAATGTCAGCTATAATAGAATAATTCTGCACAGGTGAATAAATTATAGAACACAAATATTATACCTTGGGTCAACAAAGCCCCATCAATTTCCTCTAAGTCATTCCATCTAGCATATGCTTCTCTCACCAATCTTTCAATATAGCTCTGCATGTGTACATACCCATTGAAATGAATTATAGGATCAAAATCAAGAGCTATAAGTTTGAGTGTGAAGAAGTGAAGTTACATACCCTTGTGAGGTTGCTAAGCTCTCTTCCTGGAAAACTTTGGCCATTAATATCAGCTCTAACCAATTGGCATATGGAATTGAGAAGGATGGTAAAATTAGGCCCACGGTAGACATAGTATTTGTTGCCCTTCTCACAGGTCTTTGCATGCTTCATTGTCACATCCCACATTTTTTCTGACATCCCCATGCCCAAAATCTGCTTGCAACAACATCACAAAACATCACAATTTACACCCTCTTTTTTCTTCTTTAAAATTAGTGTGATTTTTTATTGATTATTATTAAATAAAAGTTTCACTGCTTTTAATTACTCAATACAAGGAATGGAGTAATAAAGTTAAGTACCTTTCTGAGCCTCTGGGCATCCACAACAGATAACTTGAGAAAGTCTTGCACACTGTTTATTCCCTCTTTGGACAGTTTTTTGTGGAAAGCTCCGTCTTTTCCAATCTTCTCTAGCCGCCACACTTCGTCGTGGAGCATAGGTGGGTGATGTTTCTTGTACACTTCAAATTAATCAAAAAAATATATATTCAATATAGGACAACAACATCCATAATAAACCTATGTACTTTGCCTAATTTTATGTGTCATGATCCAAAAATAAATAAAAACTCTAAATGATCAATTCATCACAGCTCTTTTTAAATGCCCACTTGACACATGCTTGACTTGGTTTTGAAACCATTGACCTTAGACCGTCAGATTGCCAAAACCAGAGTAGAAGTTGGTATGAATTGCAATGAAAAAGAGTTATAAGAGTTGAAGTTTTCAGAGGGTATTCTTAATTTCATACTATGTGTTGATGTATTATTGGTTTGTTACGTTGGTGGGACCATAGTTGTGATCTAAGCAAAGCCCTCACAATTACTTGTATGTTTGACCATCAATCACTTTCCACACATCACAAATAAAGAAAGATCAAAACAAAATAAAGGAGATCAGTATGGCACTATTGCTTGCTGGAAAGGGTGAAAACGAAATGCCCTATTTTGTAGGAGATATAGCCAATGTACTTTTCTATGGCTGTAAAGTACGATACTGATATTAATTAATAAATTTGAAGTCACAATCTCTTAACAATTTTAATAATATAATGATAGCTTTACCTTTAAACCGAGGTTCTAATGTGATTTTGCACTGTTTCAATCTTACACACATTTGAACAGTTTTTCACAGAAATTCCAAAACCTGTAAAAACTAATGCCTAAACAAACGAGAATTTTCACTGTTTTGTTGTAATTTTGTATCCACAAGAGGGAAAAAAATCAACTTCTGCATAGTAAAATATTCCAGAAACAAACGCATCATAACTTTATCAAGGAAAAAACTATGGTCATCATTACTCTCTTTTATACTTTTCTCTTTATATAGTTCAGTAACTCTCCACTTCGACTTATTTATCCCCACCAACCATTTTTTTTTCTCTCTCTTTTCTTCCAGGATTCTCATGACAGACTACTTGGATCGATAATAGCAATAATTGTACTAATTGGTAATATTATATTAAGAGTTTATTCTGTAATGAATTACCGACGCAACTATATTAGACTAAATAGGTTGACTGAAAAGATACTTTTCTTTGCAGACAAATGAATACTTGTACCATATCCACAGGAGAAATTATATATTTTAAAAGTAAGTTTGTGCCAAAATGTTAAAAGATATGGGAGATGAAAAGAGAAGAAAAAACAGTTTACAGGAAGATTGATACAAAAGAAAATCAAACAAAAGCAGACTATACTTATATATTCCAAGCTATCAAACATATAATTTTGCTACTTTAGTTTAATGTGACATACCAAGAAGCTATATATAGCAATTAACAATATAGCACAATACTTATGTATATTGTAAAACAGTCATGCGTGCAGATAGCTAAAAAAGCAAGACAAAACAAATAGCAGCTGTATACAAACTATTTCGTATTGATAAAATGGAAAGTTAGAGAAAGAGAAAACACTTACATTCACCACGGTGATCCTTCACAATAAATGGTTCAGTCATGCCTTCACGAATTCTAATAGTTTGATTAGTCCCAGGAGCAACTCTAACAGCAACTCTGAACTTCCTGCTTCTTATCCAACTGGAATTATCAGTGAATTCAATGTCTTCAACTGGTGCAATCCCATCCCTCATTGTCAGATTCAATTCTCCTGTGAGCAATGGCCTCTTTCCTGCTCTCTCCTTCACTATGCGGTTGTTGAATTCCTCACTCGTCCATGACTCGTTGCCATCGCTATTAGAAGGGAAATCTCCATCAAGCACCACGATTTCTAGCTTGATGGGGTGGGGGAGACTCGTGCGAACCGTTTGACCACCGCTTTTGTCCACAAGAACAACAAGGATGGGGTTCCCTTCTGCGTCTAATATTCTGCTTCCTGTGAATATAGTGGGCAATAGCTTCTTGTTGAACATGAGTTCATAGCTTGTTGGTTGCTCCAATGCTTGGATCCTCAACGAAGGAGACCTGGTTAATGAAAGTGGAACACAATGCCTCATCACTCGCTCCATCTCTTCGTTCACCTGACAAAAATCAATCCAATAAACAAAAACATAAGTAAAACTTTCTAATCAAAGAATTTCATTAGTTGCAACGTTTATTTGCTCGCCATGTTATGAGATTAAGGAAAGTTTGACTTTTTACGCCATAGGGTATCGACCACTTACCACTCTCCTAAGCAAGGGTTCCAAGCCGGAGAAAAGGTTCTGCAAGTTCTTGACCATGACGACTTCTCCTATTACCCTGTGAAGAAGATAAGTTTAGTTGAAGCTAGAAAACATATAGTAAGAAGTTTTACAAGAGGAAGTTGGTTAAACGGAACGTACGAAGCAAAAGAAGGTCTTGTTGTAGGTCTCAACCGTTTATCACCAGACTTACTGGAATCTTGATCAGAATCATCAAAAAACCGTTTGGCGGCCATTTTTTTTGTTTGTTTGTGTGTGTGAAGAGATCCTGGGGGGACCAGGGAATGAGAGGTTGGTGTAACTAAGGTTGCCGACGAAGGTAGGCTATGATGAGGAGCAGGAGAAGGAGATTTGCATTTTATACCAGAAATGAAAGTGTGTGAAGTGTGGAAATGGGGAAGTTTAATTTATATTAGTACATAGAAAAGGAAAAAAGGGTGAAAGAAGATTCTTGGAATGTCGGAGGAAGCATCGAAGCAATTAGGATGTTATAACCGAGAAAGCGTATCATATGATGTAAAGACTTGGACGTCAACACCTCAAAGTCAACCCTCCAAATCCTTATCACGCTTCTCTCCGCGGTTAGAAAAGCTACATACACATACATACATCTATACATACATACCCAACCCAACCCCAACCCCAACCCCAACGTAGGACCCAGATATCTTCCAAGCCACGCATGTTGTCTATTTAGGGGCACAAACAATCCCCACACCATTAACTCATTATAACAAACCATCAATTCAACATCCATGCTTTTCCTTCCCAACCTTTTTTAACAAAAACCCTTCAACCGATTATATCACTAAATATCTCTGAATAAACAGACAAATACCTGTGATTTTCATCTCAACACGCACAATTGTCTTTTTTAGTTTCAGCCAAAAAGCAGTGTTCTTTGACCATAATTTAAGCAGGTTTTCTATAATTTTACTGTACTCCAACTCATTTCAAAAAAATTGATCTCTTGGAGAATGAAAATACAATAAATTTTTTATGATTTGTACCTGAATAGGCTTGTAAATTATTTTATAACATAGTGTACAGAACTTGAACTCTAGGGTATAGGATAAATCGTTGTTTGAGTGATTCAGTGATGTAGTAAATATGATGTAACATGTTGGGTTGTTATTGTAAGATTTTGTCGTGGTCTAACAGTTTGGTCAAATTACGCGGTTCTGGGAAGGATCGAAGGCTTGCTGAGGTCTCTCCATCATGTTCACCCAAACGCCCAAGCTGACTTGTTATAACTTGTATATAGCAGCAAATGATGATACTATCAGGTTTTTTTTTTTAATATCTTAAACATTGTTTTCAAAGTCCAAGTATTAGAATAGAACTACAAATTCAAGGTCACAGACACTTTGTTTGTCAGCCACTCTATTCGGGCCACATCTTTTCCTATAATCGTGAAAGAATCTAACGTTTTGTTTCCATCAGTATTAACAAAATAAAAGATATTACCATTCTTTCCAAATTATATTCTGCATAATCAAGTTGTTTTATGCATTACCATTTCACTATTCACATACATTTCCAACTATCTCAGATTCAATATTAATTATAACCATTCCGATCAAATAGGAAGGGACGGCATAATTTCAACAAATGATTAGTCGACAGCTATATATCACAACCTTAAAGGCCAAAAAGCCTCAAGAAAGAATTCTGCTAAGTTTGTTAGTCACACTTTGCCTAATTATCAAACCATATAAATCGACATAAACTGGTCAGAGTCCATGTAAGAGTACATGATTTCTTAGTTTCGAATTAATTAGTTACTATTTCACAATCAGTCATAACCTCCAAGAAAGTACACTATCAAATTTAGATTTTATGTATTATAAAGTGATAGAAGTTTATCCACGAAAACAAGAACAAAAGGAAACTGATCCGTATGGGCATAGAGATTCTATTTTAGGTCTAAAATAAAATTATGGAGGTAAAAAAGATAATTCATTTATGATTTAGAAATTGTATAAATGCATACCTATATGAAAAGATCTAATTCGGAATTCAATGTAACTATTAAAAATCACTTACTTATATATTTGGATGTTAAAAGATAATCATCTTTTTGCCTTAGTCAATAGCGATAAAAATTCTCAACAATTACAATAGAGATAAACAACTTGAAGAAAAAAAAAACTTATTTAAGTTGAAAGGATAATGAGAATTATTCTTATATAAGTTTGAAGGATCTTCTGCATATTTAAATTAGGGTATGCTTTGATATGTAGTCTTTGTTAGAATTCTCAATTTTGATCTCCAATCTTTATTTAAATTCTCAATCTTAATGAAGTAGAAGAAATATATATAAAAAGTTATCTGATGCTTAAATTAATACTAAGTCAAGAATATATCTTTTTGAACATTCATACTATTTATAGAGATTAAAAGTATTATATTCTTGCTTGGTATGTCCTTTTGGTAACTTTTTTAGCTATTGTGAGGACTTGCTTAACAAATTGATTAATATTAATGATATTTTATCTTAAATTATTGTCTTATTTATCATAAGCCTACTTAATAGGTACTTCACAATACAATTATATTGTCCTAACATGTCACATATTTCCATGATTTATTAATATATTGATAAGTTCATCTCAACCATACACAATAATAAAAAGAATAAAAAATGGAAGGAAAATTATTTAAGGAACTCAATTTGATATACTTCTCTAAGAATGTACAAGAAATAACTTTTATTTTCACTTTGTGTCAACTTGTAGATTAAAAAATTAACCCATAAAAGCTTCTCAATTTGCTCAACGAATATTATCCTTTGTCTTCAACTAAGTAACTTTTATATACGTCGTATTTTCATATATTTTCTTGTTTCTTCACCAATCTGTCTCCATTTTTGTTTTTTTTATGAAACAGTGTCTTAACAAATTTGACGTGTAAACTTTGGAAAATCCTGACAAACATGTCACTAACACTTATATATGAATTGTATGTGGTTTTTTACTCGGTTAAGAAGTAGGCCCTACTTTATTCAATTATAACATATTAAGTATGACAGTGGAGACGCAAAAGGGCAAAAGGAAGTGACATTGTCGTTACTCCAATTATGATGCTGCACTTCCACATCAATTATTTCACCAATACGAAGTTTATAAGCTCCTTCCTATGCCCATCACTTTTCTTCATTCTTCATATCGATCATCATCCAAAATCCTAAATATTAACATCTTCTATAACTCACATTTTTTCTGTGAGAAACAATACATTTTTTATTAATTATTATCACTGTTAATTAATCAAAAATGATGATAGATGAATCACCATATATGATAAATTTACTATTTATTTTATAATAATAATGATAGTAATGATAAAAATAGTGAAAACATAATATCAATGTTTGTAATTGAATAACCATCTAAAACAGTTTTACGCAATTATTAAACTCTATCTAGTTTTGTCTTCTTTCTATCAATAGATGCTAAAACTAGGGTGAAAAATCAACATTTTCGTTGTTTTACATATAAAGGAAACTGACGTGAAACTATGGCGAGGTTTCTCCGTAATGTTACATTACAACGCAGTACTTTGCAAATACTTTTCTATTCCTGTTTGGTCCACGGGACACCAACAATTCTTTAAAAGTCACTGTCATCCATCCAACTTTTCTTGTAAAAAATCATACAAAATTTTGTATATCTTTTCAGAAAGAATTTGGTATGGTCACGACTGTTCATTATTCTTGGTCAACAATTTTACTTAGGGAAAACATAATTGTATTCATGTATATAATGTCTAAAAATAGGATATAATTAGATTTATTTTATTGGTTATGGTATTTTAGTTATAATAACATAAAAATCTAATACATTTTGTGTGTTAATTAATTCCAGTACTCATCTCTTCATAATTTCTTCTTAACTTTGAAATATAATAACTTCACTTTTCCTTCTCTCAAAAGAAAAAAAATTATCTTAAAATGTTTAATTTTTTTCTATCAAATACTGGATCATTGGAAATTGAATTTACAGGAATTTGTAGCTTGGTTGTCTATAAAAAATTGTCCACTATCTTTTTGTGTCATGTGCATATCTGTAATAATTTTTCTGATCCAAAAAGTATGATTCACTATAGTAGCAACAAGAATTACATATAGTGTGTAGTTGATTGAAGTATAACATCTTACTTTCTAAACCACCAAGAAAAAAACTCCAGAAGCAAAGGAAAAACACTATCTGGATGTTATTTTCATGTCTTACTTTTGTTTCACTATTTTCTTGTTCCTTCTTTATTCTTCTGTGTTTCGTTAATTTCTCAAACGTTGACTTACATCTCCCTGTAATATTTTTTATTGTTCATAATGGATCTTGGAATTATTACTGTTTTTTTTTTTATATTTCTTCATTTTACTCTGTTTTTTTTTTTCTACTATTTTGTTTCACCTGGAAATTTATAACATATATTTATGACTCTAAAGCCAAAAAAAGTGTACTAAGCTTACTTATTATTTCCACAAAAATTATGTAAATGTTTTTTCTATGGCTTTTGTTTATTTTCTATTTTGTTAGGCTGAAAGTTAAATTCAAGTAATTTGTTATTATCGTTTACAAATGCGAAGTTCCTTTCAGTAATAATGTAACCATGAAGTTATTATAATCTGCATTTCATAACTACAAGTCAATTTCTTTGAGCAAATAATATTTAAGTACACTAAAACAGTAAAATTCAACGATTGTTCGGACTGAAGTTAAAATTTAAAATATTTATTTACATATAAAATTTGAGGATTAATTAAAATAACATTTAAGTTTAGGATATTCATTTGTAGAAGGGGTAAATATTTTTCGTATAAAATAATACACTATGTTTTGTTTATAGTATACAATGCATAATTCTGTCCAAATAATACTTTGCTAAAACTCAATTTAAACTCTGATATGTATAAAACGATAAAAAAGAGTACAAAGAAGCACAAACAAACTGAATTGCATTATTTATGTCTATAAACTGAATTTAAACTCTGATCTGAATATCATTATGTTTATAAATAAACCCACTTTCAAGATAAACATGTTATAAAATGAATTGTTTATAGTATACAATGGATTCTTTTGATTAAATATTTCACTAGCAGTACTCAATTCAAACTAATAAAAAAGATTGAAAAAAAGCATGAGAAAACAGAAATCAGTTGAACTGCATTATCTTTGGAGCAAACCTGAGCAATCTATCTAAAGCCTGTGGCAAGAACTTTCTTGCAAACAAGTAGCAAATATTGGTGGTTTTCCCATTGTACTCACATGTGCTTCCATGTCTCAGCGTCTTCAGAAACTCAATGGTTACACTGGTTCTCAAAAACCTCGTTGGATGGGGTCCACCCTTAGACCAATCAACCCATGTCAGAGTTCTGTCAGAGTTTCTCTGCGGAAACTTGATGTTAACAAAAGTTGGCAAGTAGTGTTCATCACCATAGCATCCATTCCTGCAGTATTTGTTGAACAAGGGGAAGTATAGTTGGTCAGATACTATCTCAGTGGCAAGGGCACGGTCTATTTGGAACCACTGGGACCCTTTTCTCCACTGAGAAAGCGTGACCAGTGGCCTCATTCTGGGGCTGTACCTGCCTCTCCCCACTGCACCTGGCTGGTCATAGGCTTCCACAAAGGTCTTGGTTGAGTTGATGAGGTAGGAGTAGATGGTTGAGAAGTTGAACAAAGGAATGCATGATTCTGAGAGAAGAACAAAACGTTGGTTGGAGAAGTCAAGCAGTGCATTCGCTAGCAGACGCCTCTCTGCTCCTACCATGTTGAACTCACCCCATCTTGCCTCCTGGATCATGTTACAACACCAAATCAAATTTAAGGGTATAATGGTCATTTCGTTGAGTCTATATAGGTGCAGGGAGGAAATATGGGGGTGCAGGAAGAATCACTCTAGAATAATGTGGTTTGTTTAAGGCCCAAATTGTACAAGTCTCTTATGAAATACAAAAAAAAAACAAGAGTGGTAAGAACTTTTATGTGGTCCTTGTTCGGATTATCTGTTGCATGTGAGAGACGGTATGAAGTATGAAGAAAGGAATTATGGAAAGTTTGACGAGGACATTTAAAATGGAAATGGAGAATAATAGAATTTTGTATGAGCTGCAAAAGGAGTGGAATAAAAGAAAAGTATTGACCTTTAGTTCAACTTTGGAAGCAATCAACAAGAACAAGGAAAAAACTTCACACTCCACATGTTCAAGGGACTACTAGTTTACCTCATTTTTGTGGTAAACTATACTCCCTACATTCTTATATTCTTCTCTATTTTATTCTTAAGTATTGCACATTTAAATATATGACGGTTACATTTTTCTATATGGATACTCAAGCTACATGTTTTAATGAAAACGTGATGAGAGATATAAAGGGTTATTCTTTCACGGTTTGTAGTTGTAATGCATCAATGACTATTGAAAAATATATTTTCTCGTCTAATTGCTTAGGGTGTGAGTATTAATTTAGAGTAAAATTATGGTTATTATATCGAGATAAGTAAATCATAGGTAAAGTAAAAAGATATTAAAAGTTTGAAGTGAAAGAAAGTGAGTAATACCAGTCATCACAAATGGGAAAATGGGAACTCAAAACCGTTCCCAAAAAAGAAAAATGTTTGACCAATTGACCAATAACTGGAAATATAACAAAAAAAAATGTGGTTCTGAATTGATGACTTGAACAGTATAATCTTAGCTGGTACCCCTAGTGCTGACCATGAATGACGTTTAAAATAAGGTATAATTCGTTACATAAAACTCATAATAATGTGTTCATCTCTAATTGGAAGAAATCTCAAATACTAACAACTGTTCAGGTTCATGCAGACAGGCGTTACCCGAGTTCCAATTTTCTGAGGTCAGACAAAATGTAATAGTACTAATTTTATTATTATATAATGATAGTAATTATAGTTGCAAGTGGATTATTCTAAAGAACTTCAAATCAGAAGTAGTTATCTGCCAATAATATATATCATTTGGATGTGTAGTGAAGAGAATAACCCTCTGGTCTTTCAACACATACTAAAATTCCTTAGACTTTGGAGAAGAAATTGTAGTTGGAAACATAGTAAAACTGATAGCAAATAGGTGTAGTTTTTTTTTTTTTTTTTTTCTTGAAGACTTCAAAAACAAACAACAGAAGCTAGTGAGGAAACCGTTTGATAAGGCGTTTATTGAGGCGCACCTCATGTTTGACATAAAATCAAAAGCGGTTTCTGTGTGCCGTCTCATTAAAGCCATGAAATACCAAAAGGTTACTGTCATTGGAAAAACTGTCATTGAAATAATCTTAGTTTTGGCACACAATTCTTGCACTTTGAGTACGTTAACAGATAACACAAGTCAATGGTAATTCATGCACTTCTGCAGATTTTTGCTTATGACATTGATGAAAAACTGGAATTTCGGATCTCCTAATGAAAAGAAAAGACATAACACATGAAAAGTGGTTCATTAACTGAGAAGAATTAGGACACACTGACCTTGCTTGGGATTCTGCGGCCATAAAACACAGAACTTTGAGGCAGTGTCTCATTGAAAGAAGGATGGGAATGGACATAGATAGAATAGAACCCTTCATTTCCTTTGAAGAATCTCTCCCAAAGGGGAGCCAAAAAGACTGGCCCTTTTGTCAGAAACATAAATGCAACCTTTGGGGTGTGTTTGTAAGGCAGTTCCTTAATCCTAGGAACCATAGAAGCTCTCCACAGCAACTCTTCCTCTGTCATGTCATGCATAGCCTTGGTTGGCCCCGAGAAACCCTTTGACTCATTTGGAGTAAAGATGGTGGCTTTTGTCTCATTGTGTGACGTTGAGATGGGAGGAGAAAAAGGAGGAGGAGGCAAAGATGGAAGGGAGAGGTGGTGGAATTGAAAGTTGAGGGAGAGGTTTTTGAGAGAGAAAGTGATGATGGTGATTCCAATGAGCAAACCAGAGGCAAATGCTAGAACAATAGAAAAGATGTTGAAGAATTGTGATTGAGTATTCAAGAAATTGGGAGCACCAAGGGAACGTTCTATTTGCTTAAGCTTCATGATGGTATTGATGAACAAGAAGAAAATAAGTGTTGAAGAGAAACTTAAATTCCTCACAGCAATCATCTGTGTTCTCAAATTGACCTCAGCTGGTCAATATTCCTATACAAAATCCTTAGCCATTTTGTTTGACGAAAATATTTGCTTTTTTCATTTTACCATACTAATTCAATATTTTATTCTTTTTTATTGTGAACTGAACAAATAAAAAATAAATTAAGAACATATGATTTTCTTTTATCCATGAGAATTAAACACATGAAAGGGATTTTACAACAAAAACTGGACTCATCAAGAGAATATGATTAATGCAAAAGATAACGGATTCAATAAAAAAATTAATAATTTTTATAAAACCTAAAATATTAATTTTAATTTTTATCTTTTGCTGTCAAAATTTCAAACTGATAATAAAAATACATATTTTTTTAGTGAAACTAATTGATAAGGCATTAAATAATATTGAAAAAATATTTTAATTTTAACATGAGATAAAAATGTTAGTAGTGTCCTCAACACTACAACCGTTGCTACTAAACTGTTAGTTCAAAATCTAAATCAAAACGATACTATATATTATTTAAATTTAACATCAAATGTTATATATTTATTAATACTAAATAAATTATCTATATTATACATAACTTAATTTACATGTACTATTATTATATTAATATATACTAATAATATTAAATACTAATAAATTATAACTTAAATCTAGTTAGCTAGTAATAAATTAATCAGCACAGAGTAATAAAATAAATAAATATTTTTTTGGGTTCTCAAATTTGAGTATAGTTTGGTTTTACCCTCCCAGTTCTAAAAGTGATTTTCTTCAAATTTTCTAATTTAAAAATAACTCTTTGTCTTTATTTTGGGATTTTTAGCCCTGACGAGATAAAGGCAAATTATGCGAAAATTTTAAACATATAGAATAATTTTAAATTTTGAGAGACTACAAACAAATTTAACCTGAATTGAAGGGATTAAAATATAATTAAATCATAATAAAATATTAAATATTAGAAATATAAAATAATAAATGATCCTAATGATACTAAATTCAGTAATAGAAATATAAAATAATAATAGAATAAGTTATTAAATTATAAATATAAATTCAT
>Ga0123340_1003691_pt1 | contig 14378 bp, 14 predicted proteins | sample SirMexnodulemix_FD_89961 | JGI IMG/M metagenome (GOLD analysis project Ga0123340, IMG submission 89961) | Root nodule microbial communities of legume samples collected from Mexico - Siratro Mexico nodule mix | ecosystem: Host-associated > Plants > Roots > Nodule | place: Mexico: Nepantla... | reverse complement strand
TATTAATATTATCTACGAAAAAATTTGTAGATAAATTATATATGGATTTGGATCCATATGTAAAATTCGTATATAAAATTTATATGTATTAAATTCGTATGTAAAATTCGTATGTAATGAATTCATACATAAAATTCGTAAGTAATTATATACAGATTTGGATTTATATGTAATTAGATACGGATTTGGATCCGTAGGTAATAAATCTATATGTAATGAATCCGTATATAAAATTTGTATGTAATAAATCCGTATGTAATGTTAAATTTACATATGGATAAAAATCCGTATGTAATAATCCGTATGTAAATCAAGAATTTCTTGTAGTACACACAATCAACATAAATCACCATCATCAACCTAAATTCTCATATCTAAATCATTACAACCATGAAAGCGGAAACTTACCCAACTACCTTGAAAAATCAACTCAAAATGCTTCTCAAACCACCTTCACAAACTTGCACACCTTCTTACAGTTAACTTATAGCAGTGACACTGTCAACCTTGACATAACGAGCAACTAGAGCAAAAAAATGATAAAACATTGTGCATGTCTTCAAAAACAACGTCTAATCGATTATCACTCGCCAAAAAGTATCTTTAAAAAAAATACATATAATCAATTCCGTAGATGAATATAATCGATTATGTGTGCAAAATGAACTTGTAACCGATTAAGGGTTCTTCATAACTAATTAAGCCTCCAAAATGCATGTGTAACCAATTAACTTAGACAACATAATCGATTATGCGACCAAAACATACATATAATCGATGATCACATCTTTATAATTGACTATGTGGCCAAAACATATGTATAATCGATTATCACATCTTCGTAATCGATTATAGGTCCAAAATATAGGTATAATCGATTACTGGAAAGAAGCATGACCGATTAGGGGCACATTATATACGTATAATCGATTATGAAAGAAACCTAACTGATTACCTGATGACTTACCTCTCCTCAGTTCACTCTCGTTAGTTTCTCTTGCACCCACCAGAATCCACGGTGTTAGCATGATGTTCTCAAACTACCAACGACACCACCTAAACTTCCAACAAGCACCACCAAACAACAACAACCACCAACAAGCACAAAAAACGAACCCACCGACAAAACCTCAACAACCTCAACAGTGATACTTCAATGAAGACACAAATGAACACTTTATAATGCCAAATTCAAAATAATTTGAACCCGTCAACGCTCATGAATGCTTTGTGGAAGCCATGGAAATCTCTACAATGTAGTTGAGAAAGATTAGTCAGGAATCTTTGCATGCAACATGAATGACATAGTGAAAAGCAAGGTAAAACAAAGGATAATTCAATGATCAATGATGACGTGTTTTTCACTATAAATCTCTTTCTTGAGCAAAGAAGGCCCTGCTCCCTCCTCTTACATTTAGTCTCAAATCCTTGGAAGCAAACACATTTTTATCACGCAAATCTATCTCTATCTACAAGACATAGCTAGATCCAAAGAGGGATAATGTCCTTTTTGTAGGGAAGAACAGAGTCAGTTGCACTACACATGAGATATCTTTTGCTATAAGGTTCAATTGGTATAAAGAATTTGCAATAGTTAGGTTAGACTAAACATAATACTCCATATAACCCCACATTCACATGTTTTTGTAACATAAATTAGATAATGAGTTACTTAAAAATGAAGTATAGGGTTTCATGTGGTGTGTAGTAGTTGGGCTCTTTGTTGGGAGAGAAATAAGTGTGTCCTTAACGGATAAAACTTTAATTAAGATAATATTATTTATTAGGTTCAATGTTTTTGTAGGACATTACATAAAAGGATTTATCCAATTAAATGTTTGTCATTTATGGAATGATGTTATTGTTTAGGTCTATGTTTGTTTTCATTACAATTATGTTTTCAAATTGTGAGAGTGTTATGAATGGTTATGAGACTAAGTTGAGGGGTATGATAACTATAAGCGCTTATTTTACCCATTTTTTTAGTTTGATTGATGGTAATTTTGTACTTATAAATACATTATAAACACCTTGTATTATTAATAATAATAATAAATATAGTACATTTTTAGAATAATGTTACAAAAGTAACCTCATTGATGGAAATCACATCTTCCAAGTAGTGGAAGATCAAGAAATGATCCTTGAAGAATAACTAGGAGAACATTACTCTCATGCTTGATTTTAAGAATAAAAAAGACAAACATTTGAGCTAAATCAATTCTCATTCGTCAAAAGGTGAGTGTTACAAAAAGTAAGGGATTTTACTTATAGATGTCTAAGCTCCTTGCACCTAATGACATAAAGGATATGGGACTAAAAAGCTTCAGCATCCTAAAATAGCTTATTTTTGGCTTCTTCATGTCTTGTCGAATTTCATCGTCTTTTAAGGTTTTGACTAGAGAATCCTAAGCCTCCATAACGTCTTCTTGCACCTTCATAAAACTTTAAAATCCAATATTGACCTTATGGAAATAACCAAAATGGGCATTTAAAAAAATGTAAACCGGATTGCACCCCATCCGGTTTATAAAATATTAATTTTACCGTGAAGAGGGTGGAGAGTAATGTTGACTTTTGCAATTTTACATAGGATATAATAGACTTTTTATGTGTGGTATGGAAGTGCAGGAAGAATTCGTCTCTTGACTAACTTTTCAAGTCCAAATTAAGGCCCAAAATAAACTCACTCATTTCTAAAAAATCTTATAAAATACAAAAAAAAAAAATATACTAATAGTCTTCTTCTATACAAGACTAAAAAGAAAAAAGTCTATTCTTCACATGTATAGTCTTCTTATTTGAAGTTTCGTCCTTTTCTTTTTATAAGTTTCATATTTTTCTATCTTCTTAATCAAATATTTTATGGTTGGATAATTTTCATTATTTATCTGTTCAATAAATCTATAATTCTTAACTAAAACAGAAAAAGTAATTAATTAAAAAATAAATTAAAAAAGTGGATGATAAAGATCATATTAATGGTTAACAATAATATTGAAGGGATGAAATAATGGTGACATAAATCTTTTTTCAATTTGTCATAATTTCGATGAATATTGCTTATAATAAATTATCCTTATAATATTATTAGAGTGAGATAATATCTTCATTTATATTTTATTTTATAAATAAATAATGCAAAAATATAAAATTTCGTTGTCATTTTTATAATTAAACTATCATTTAAAACTGTATATAAGTTGGAAACTTTCAAGAATATGTTTTTCTTATGATGTTCATATTTTTTGTTGAGAAATATTTGGTTCAACTTGTTACGAAAAACTAATGTATATTATGTTGTTTTTTTATTATATTATCAATTGTATTACAATAAACATATATTTTATGTTTTTCTTATTTTATTTTATTTTTATTTAACTATCATTTTAAAAAGAACATATTTCTTTATAATTGTTTAAAAAAAAAAAGTGAGAAAATATATATATTTTTTATTTTTACGAATAAAAAAATGAAAGAGAAGGAACAAGTTGTTGAGAATGGGATCCCTCACACAACCCACCCTCAAGTGGAGAGTGAAAGGAATTTATTTCTCCAAACCCAAAGGGAGTTATAGTTAGAAGCACAACACAAAACGAGAGAGAGAAGAAAACACATCAAATCGAAAGATGAACGAAGATGGCGTAACCTCTGCCAACCCCAATCTCTCTCTTCCCAAACCACCCTCTTCTCCTCCCACACCTGCTGCAAGGTCTCTCTCTACCCTTTCTCACTCTTCATCTTCCTTTTATTTGCTCAATTATTGCTCACCCTAACTCCATTTCTCACTCTCCATTTTCTAGGGTTTTGCCTTTTCCTTTCAATTCTAGCTAATATTCCTTCTTTTCTTCCTCCCAGCTCTGCGGGGGCCTCGTCGCCGGCCTTTCCGGCCAACGGAGATGGTCGCCGCCGCCACAAATCCAGTGCGGATTCGCGCGAGGTAGTCGGTTCGCTGCTGCAAGGCTCTTCGGTTCCCGCCTGCCGGCCCTGGGAGCGCGGCGATTTGCTTCGCCGCCTTTCGACCTTCAAGCTCGCCGGGAAATTGCCCAAGGTTGGCTTTGATACGGCTGAATTGTGATGGAAGCGATTAGGTTGGGATAATTGGGGGCGGGGGTGGGGGGATAATTGAACTGATGTTTGGTTTTGTCGTTTCACAGGTTGCTGGGTCGTTGGCTTGTGCGAAGAGAGGATGGGTGAATGTGGGTGTTGCTAAGATTGAGTGTGAGATATGTGGTGCTCAGTTAGATTTTGCTGTGCCTTCAGCTTCATCTTTTGAAGGTGAGTCTATAATTGTAATGGATGTATTTTGTTTGTTTTGTTTTTTTTTTTAATGATGGGAGATGGGGATTGTTGATTCTGCTAGATTTCCAACTCAAAGCTCTGTTCAGAGTGTATATACCTTAGTAATGTGATTCTTGTATGTGTTTTTCCTGGATTTCGTTAGAGGTGGTGAAGTGTTTGTGTAAGTTTTGTAGGAAATGTGATGCGATTTATGTATGCTTATTTTGTGTCTGGGGTGGGGTGATTTCGGCAGCTGGTTGCGGTGAATTATTTCTGGATGTTGCTCAAGTTTGGCTTATCTCTTCCAAAAGTTAATTTGCCATTGTAACTGAAAATGCTTAATTTGCATAACTGCATGGAAGAGATCACAATAATTTATCAATTTTTTATTTTCCTCAGGGAAGTTGCCTAGAGATATTTCAATGGAAAAATACTGATTAATAGTGTCACATAATAAATGGTTCTCTATTCAATATAATACCAATGAGGGAGGAAAGCCCAAAAATTTTGCTTGGTACTTTTGAACAAAAGGTGAATGTGATTTATGTTGTACCTTTCGCATAATGAATGAGAGAACGAGTGACTGGATATGTGGTTTAAATAGAGCTTTTGAAGCTTGGACAATCCTAACCTCTCAATTTGATTTTGTGGGGTTGAATGAAGCCCCAAGCTCAAATTCTAAGACTTGTATGGGGTTGCATGGTTATATGGAAGTTTGTTGGACATTAGAACTTCCACTAGATAAATTGTATTAGAGATTGTTATTTTACCATTTTTGTGTTAGAGTATGATATAGATGGTATTCGCAATGTGAAGTTTGTACCTTTTGTGGTGTCAATTGTAGTTAATATTCAATATTCAATTTTAATAAACAAATCTCGTACTTCCTTTTTTTTTTAATCTTCTGGGTAAGTCAAAGCAAGCCCTTTTATACCACTTGATTCAATGCTTCTTTCCTGGCCTTGCTTATTGTTTCTCATTTATTTGATGAAGCTGATGGCTCCAGTGAAGAGTTTTCTGAGCAGCTTGATAGAGGCCACAAAGTCACCTGTCCTTGGAGAGGCAATAGCTGTCCAGAAAGCTTGGTGCAGTTTCCTCCTACTTCACCTTCAGCACTAATTGGAGGTTTTAAGGATAGGTGTGATGGACTCTTGCAGTTTTATTCCCTCCCAATTGTATCTTCATCTGCAATTGAGCTTATGCGGGTTACACATAGCCCTCAAATTGATCGCTTACTTGCTCAATTGCAAATTCAGACAGCTGGAGAATTGGGCTGTAGAGCAGAAAATACTTCTGGAACGGGCTTATCTGGAGAACAGGCCTGTCATCCATATTCTTATGTAAGATTTTTTTAAGATATGTTGTTTTGTCTTAATTATTTATTGAAGTGTATTTTATGCCAATTTTGTCCAATTTTGTTTATTTGTGCATCCTTTTATTAATTTTCCAATTCAATAGGCTCAGAAGCTCATAAGTCTTTGTGGATGGGAGCCACGGTGGCTTCCTAACGTGCTTGACTGTGAAGAACAATCAGCTGAATCTGCAAAAAATGGGTATAGCTCTGATCCAGCCAAAGGCTCTGCACCAGATCCTGCTCCAAGCAAGAAGGAGTTTTCAACTTCTTCAAGGAAAGATACTGGGGACAATGATGTACTGGGTTCAGAGTTTAATTGCGAGTCTAGATCACCTTTGTTAGATTGTAGTTTATGTGGGGCTACAGTTCGAGTATGGGATTTCTTGACAGCTCCACGACCAGTTCATTTGACTCCCTGTGGGATTGATACACCTCAAACAAGCAAGAAAATAGCATCGACTCGTGGGATAAGTGCAGCTAGTGGTATCAATGAATGGGCTGCTACTGATGGTGTTGAAAAAGAGAGGACTGGAGATCGTGATGAGGCTACAACATCTGATAAAAGACAACTTGTATCAAATAAAAGTTTAGACTTAAGTCTTAGGATGGCTAGTGGGCCATCCTGGTCACCAATAAACTTGACATCAACCTCAGGTCATGTGCAAGATGGTGGAGAAGGAAAAGATCTAATGATTGGACGGCCTTCTGGAAGTGAGGTTGGAGACCAGGCAGCTTCTTATGAATCATCAGGCCCCAATGCTCGCAAACGCAAGTTGGATGATGGTGGAACCACTGCTGACAGGCCACAGCTAAATGTGCAACAGGCGGACAGTGTTGAAAGAACTGTAACTGACCGTGATAATAATGAAGTCATTGGTAGTCAACAGTGTTCAGCTGGCCCTTCAAAGCGTGCTCGTGATACTAATCTATTGGAAACAATCCAGTTTCCATTAAGAAATTCTTCTGATGTCGTACCTAACCATTCATTGGGTATTCAAATAGAACTAGATGCAAGTATTGCTAACCAGTCAAACCCAGAAGGGGATCATGCCATTGGCGTTATGTCTACCAGAGATTCTGCTCAAGCGTCTTCTATTATTGCAATGAATACAGTTTATCACAGTTCAGATGATGAATCCATGGAGAGTGTTGAAAATTTTCCTGTAGATGCTAATGATGTCAATTTCCCTTCTGTTGATTTGAACGAAGCATCAGAGTTAAATAGCAGCTATCAAGCACAGCAGAGTACTTGTTTCCAACCACTTTTAGAAAGGGCAGGAGGGGAGGCAGGTGTTAGCAGTTCAAATGCTTGTGGGGAAGTTTTGAACACTGAGATACTAACTACACATGCTAGAGATGGACCTAGTTTTGGTATTAGTGGGGGAAGTGTGGGCATGGGTGCAAGTCATGAGGCTGAAATCCATGGGACTGATGTCTCAGTTCATAGAGGTGATAGTTTAGGTGATGTTGAACCAATTGCTGAAGTGATTGAAAATCAGGGTCCACCTAGTGAATTTGAGCCTTATCATGGACTCACTGGGGATTTTGTGCCCGAGGAAATGAGTAGGGAAGATCCTCAGGGGGATAGTCAAGCTGTGGTGTCTCAATCTATAGCAAGGGCTGATAGTGGCTCAAAAATTATAGCTTCAACTAAGGTTGAATCTGTTGAAAGTGGTGAGAAGACCAGTTGTAGCATGCAGATGACAGGCCTTGACAATGGTGCCCATCCGTCCCTTTCTTGTAATGCTGTTGTCTGTTCTGCCTATGAAGTATCCAAGGAAGAAGTCACTCAGACTGGGAAGGCATCTCACACTGATGATGGTGCATATCATGAATCAGGCCATTTAAATGCTGATGTTATGGGTATGTCTGATTATTTATTTATTTTATTTGGTTTCTTTCTTTTTCCTTCGTAACCTTAGATATGCTTTTCCCTCTGATGCTCAATGGGAGTGGTAAAATCCAATGTTATTGAAAACAGCCATGGTGGCTCATAGCAGCTACCTTGGTGTTGTGGAATGGTGGTTTGGAGCTGCGTAAACCATGGGTCCCAAAACCTTTTTTTTCTCTATTTATTTCTATTTTTGGGCTAAGTTAAGGGTTGGTCCGAACAACCCGGCCCAAACCCAAACAACTACATCAGAAAATTAACCTACTGCACCCCAACTAGCCTCAAGCACCCCACTGACAGCCTCCTTTTGGCTCATGCACTTCATGCCCGCAGCCGGCTCTGGTTCCAGTGCAGTGCTGTTGTCCCACTGTTGATGTCCTGCCGCAGTAGCCACCTCTGGTTCCAGTGCAAGTCATCTCTTAATTTTTTTACTTTATATTTCCTCCTCATTCAGTGCCACCCAATCACCCTCCCTATTTTTTTTTTCTTCTTTTCCACTCAATAATTATAACCTGAATATCTGAAACATTTCATCACCTATTTCCCAGCATCCCTAATGGCAACTGAACAAGGCAATTCAAGAATGTCCAACAGATAATTAGAAATTTAGGACATTTATCTTATGTTTTGTTGTTATTTTAAGTCTAGACCTTGAATGTGGTGGTGTTTTGGTTTGATTTAATTGTTATCAGAATTTCTAGACATGATATTTATTAATTATATGGTTTTCTTTCATTTTTTTTGCATTACAATTATATTTCTGCATTTTTAATTATCTGTGGTATATATTGTATTTTTTGTTTGTGATGCTTCCGCCATAACCTGTTATGGCTTCCAATATTTTTTTCTTAAAAAGTTTCATTATTTTTGCATTATATTTCTGCATTTTTTAATTATCTATATGGTTTATATTGTATTTTTTGTTTGCAATGCTTCTGCCATAACCTATTTTGACTTCCAATGTCAATTACAAAAATATAAATAATATCTCAATGCCTTATCCATCTGAAATTGTCTGATTATTTTATTGGGACCAATATATAACTTTTAGATAGAGCTTGGTTTTTGGGGCGGGGAGAAGCTTCTATTCTTTGTTTGGGAATCAAATCTATGGCCTTAGTTGTTTTCCCTCCAGCCAAATGGTTATAACTAAGTGAGAACATAGAGGAGTTATTACAAGAGATATTTATGTTTTGAAAAATATTCTTTAGTATTTTTGGGTATTTTCTCTCCGAAAGTTTTTTTTTTTTTTTTGGTTGGAAGCCCTTGGAACTGGGAAATTGCATTGAGCCTACCTCATCTGAATTAAGTGAACCTGTTGCAGGGAGCAATGTGCTCCCAAAGTTTATTTTCTTTATCCACAAGATTCAAATACGAGATTTTACTTAAAAGGAACTAATCCTTGCCACTTAAACAGACAAAAGGTGTTGAGAACTATAAGATTTGAGTCCCTCTGACTCTTGAAAGGAAGTCCAAGATACATACAGTTGTAATAGTAGTATTTTAAATTTTATTAATTTGGCTTCTGTATCCTACCCCCAATTTAGGTGTTGGAATCTCTTAACCCCACTCCCTCCTGTTAGAGCAGACCTCCTTTCCTTCCTACTTCCTCCCCCATCCCATTCGTCCAAAATCCAAACACACCCAATTTTGTACTTACAATGTCTGCAAAAACTGTTATTAGCGAGCATAGTAGACATTTTACATATTCACAGCCGTGGGTACTTCCGTTAATGATTTTCTTCTCTTACTATACATACACAAATTTCTTATTCAGATAATATTTTCAACTTTATCAATGTGTAACAGGTCTCATGGTGGACACTCAATCAGTAACTATCAAATCTCTTATTGATTAGTTTTTATATGACTTTACCCAATTTATACAAACAATTTCTAATCATTTTCTGAATTAAATTACAGCTGGTGAATTGTACCCAAATTTTCTACTCCTTTTTACCTAGTTCTTTCGTAATAATGTTTCTTATTTTACTTATTAGTGAATAATTTTTTTGAACCTTACGTCACTGCCTGCCTCATCCTGACAGCTCTTCGTTTTTCATTAACTAATGCACTTGGCTCTAATGATCAGGGATTCCTTACAGAGACAATAGTAATGGAGGTATTGAATTTGATCCAATCAAATTACATAATGATCACTGTCCTTGGGTGAATGGGGATGTTGCTGCTGCTGGTTGTGATAATCCCTGGTCCAGTTCTGGTGTGGGTAGTGTGGCTCTTTGTGGCTGGCAGCTGACTTTAGATGCCCTGGATTCTTTCCAGTCTCTAGGACATCTACCTCTCCAAACTCTTGAATCAGAATCGGCGGCGTCCATGTGCAAGGTTTGTTCTGGTTGTTTCACTGTCTTATTGTAATTGATTTCATGGAGAACAGTATATTTAGATGTTCATATTTTGATTAGAGTGTTTCCCATTTTCAAAAATATAACAGTCCTTGGTTTTATGTTAAAAGAATGACTCTACAAGTTATGAATTTTATTTTATTCTATTCTATTTATAAGTATGAAATTTTAGCTAATCATAGACAGATATGTGCCCTATACTAGGACCAATAAAGAAATTTGTGCAAGTTGAAATTCTCTGTTTGGTGAAGTGAAAGGGATGTGAAATAAGAGAAAAAGAAACAAATTTCAAAATTTCTGCCAAGAATTATTTGCCTCAGCAGTGAGTTGTGAGCTTTCTGAGAAATCTATGTGAGGTGGGATTTAATGCTTGATCAAAGTCTCGCACCATAGGCATGTTTTTTTATAAAAGTGAGAGTGCTAAGCTATCACTATGTTGTTTGTCATCCCTACTATGTTGGCACCACTAGCAACATCAATCCTATGCAGTACCTCAGAATATCATAAAAAAGAGAAGTACTAGAAAAAGAGCGGAGATAACACGCCTGACCCACATCTAATCTCCAACTCTTTAAAAGGATAAATCAAACCTATGCCTGAAAAACTCTCAACAAGTGAAGCTAGAAACATTATCCCACTAAGTATAATTCTGAGATCTAAAGCCAAAGTCAGCAAGTTTATCAAAATATTGATGATTACCCTCTAAAAATGTGAAAAACGAATACAAATAATATACTATTTACAAAACAATCCTGCCATCTATTATGAAGATCTCAAGGAATAATAGAAGTATTGAACCAAGCTTGAATAACTAGGTGAGAATCACACTCTATCCAAAGATTAGTATAGCCTTTGGAGATCACAACTTCCATGTCAAAAATCACACCCATCACCTCTGCATATAAAGGCATTATGAACACCAAGATATGACAAACAACCCACAACAGAAGCATGATGATCTCTAAATATTCCCCCACTACCAGATACACCAGGATAGTTTTTAGCTACCCAATCAGTATTACATTTGAACTGATGACAGGGAGGAGGCCAAAAACAGGAGCGAATGATGCTGTCTTCCTAGGATCTATATCTACTACAAAACTTTTAAGAATAATGAATTCTTGCACGTTGGATTACATACAACCAGTACAACAATTACCAGCCCGATTAACCTCGTTAAATCATGCTTTTAATTCTGTCATGGGATGGTATGTGGGTTATCAAAGCAGATCTTGTTTCTGATTATCCATATATTCATGACACCAAAGAGACCTGTATTACTGTCTTGAGCACTCCAGGATCTTTGCAAGAAACAAAGAATGGAAGAGATGGAATCAGAAAAGTGGCACTGGAAAGAGCTGCCAGGCCCAGCCCAGAGACTATGAAAATGTTCATTAAAAGAACAAGTGTTGAACAGTTTTTGCAGCACCACCCCAAAGATAACAGCAAGAAACAATGAGCATACCAAGCTATCATCTGTAGGCAACCTATCATGATAAATACGTCAAACAAGAAAAGGGAAAGGAGGAATAAATTTGCTCCAAACCAGTGCAGTACCATTCAGTGTTGGCTGATTCAAAGAAAATTATATGTAGTTTTTGAGGCTGAGAATACCATCTGCAGAACCATTCCATCTAAGGCCGTCCTCAATATCAAACTGAGGTTAGATTAAAGCAGAGTTTGCAACAGCGAGAGGCAGGGTATTGTGTAAGTGATTAGAGACCCCTCCTTAGCCTCAGGTATAGACCAGGATCTGTTGGATATAAGTGTGCCACCTTAGCTTCCAACTTATTGTGCAAGTGATTCAGAATCCCAAGCCAATCCACTATAGGAATAGTTTGACCATTTACCGCCCAGAAGTTAACATCGTTTTCACAATGTGGGTTTTTTCTATTATCAAACTCATTGTAAAATGTCATATACACCCGTACCTTTATCTGTGTTTTAATGTATTTAGTTATTTATTGTATATTTATATTGTTATTACTAATATTATTTTTATTGTGGCATCTGACTTGAGATTGCAGTTTCTTCTTTTATCTATTAATAGATTGGAATGTCATCATACTTTATTTCAAAAGCCACTAGATAATAGATATGATGTAAAACGGTTTGCAATTGAAATATTCAACTTATTAGGACGCATTTAATATATATGTTTGGATATGGAAGTTTCATTTTCAGAGCAAGCACTAAGCAGCTCCCCAAAATCAATGACATTCGCGTGGTGCCACCTTTGAGAGCTTTTTCTACACTATTTATTTGTTGGCTGTGTGTGTGTGTGTGTTTTTTAAATCGCCAACACAAGATCGAAGTTTCGTCTGATAAAGAGCTCTCAATTTTATCATAAAGAAAAAGTCATTTTGATTCTGTAGCAAGGCTTGCAATACAATGGTGCAATATGCTAGATTGTAGTGTCTTGTTGGATGTGGAGATTCGTGGGCTTGACGTATGCTTTTTGCAGGGTGATCGGTTCACTTCCAGCCAGAAATTGTTAGCGCGCAACTCCTATGTTAGAAACCATGGGAGAAACTGAGACCTGGAGGAAGTTGTCAAGGTTTTGTTGAGTTGTTTTCGGAGAATTAGTATTGTTCCTACATCCAAATTTAAGTTAAGTTTCCAATCAATCGGATGCTTGTCCATTCTGGTTTTTCTAAAGTCAGTTTTGATGCTATAAATTTTACTATTATATTGGATTTTGGATTGGTATTGTCTGCCAGTTTAATAAAAATGTCATTGCATCAAAAGCATCTTTGAACTAGAGAAAATCGATGTTGTTTAAATAGAGAATATCAGCTATTGATGAGGTTACCTCGTTACTGCAACTTTCTTACTGTGTTATATTTTGGAGTCCGATGCCTTTCTAACTCAAAATAGCAGAAATCTAAAACGTGAGACTATTCATGCCAGAATTGTGGGAATAGTTTGAATATCTTCCCATGCTGGCTAATACCCTTATTTTATTATGGCTAGCATAAAATTATTTGCGCATATTAAGAGCTCATTGTAGACTAGAATAGATCCAACCAGCTTCAAATCTGTAATTTAATTAATTTTAAATTGTCAAATGTTTCGCAATTGACATATAATTGTCATACTTCCCGTAGTTATTAGTAGTCTCGTAACATTGTTGTTGAAGACGTGAATTGGAATGGAAATCTCACTGGTAGTGTTGCACTGATACAGGAGAATTTTCTGAAATAAATTGTAAAGCAAATTTTGGTAGGTTTTCAGATATATCATTGTCATTGGAAGTGGGAGATGCTCATACTCCATTTCTTTCCAAATAATCATGCTTTATTCTTCAAATTTATTGGTTAGACACATTATTCGACCCAAATTATATTTTAATCCCTCAAAAAATCTTAAATGAGTCTTCTAGGTTGAGAAACAGGTTGGAATGAAAAGTTTATTACAAATAATTAACAAAATTTCTCAAAAAGTATTAATCATGTATGAATATTTCACATCAATTGACAAAAAACTACGGTTTCACATCTTACCCAAAACCAAACCATGATGTCAGAGACGGGACGGCTTCTTCCTGCACCTCCATAGTATATTTGAAAAGTCAAAACCCCACAATATCTTTCAGCCCCTTTCTCTCCATTTTGCGTTTCCGGGAGTGGGAATAAGTATGATATTCGAGCTACAAATGTTCTGATTGGAGCATATGCGAAATTAGATATGCTGGAGAAGGCTGAAGAGCTCAAGGAGCGCGCTCGGAGGAGGGGTGCCAAGCCTAATGCATGATCCTGGGAAATATTTTTGGATTAACATTTGCAGAAGGTACACTTTAAGTTTGCAGTGGTTGTCTAGACAAAGCAATCTTAATTAGTAGGGGGAATGGTGGGAAGTGTATTCTATCGTCAAAGATCATGCTTATCATGAGACAGTTTAAATAAGAGAAATTATATACCGGATTACATCTCATCCGATATATAATTATAAAAACTTATATAAATTTTTTAAAATTATATACAGGATGTGGATTTTGATCTACAAATTACATATCGAATTGAACCTTCTTTATTATAATCTGGTATACAATTTTATATATCGTAATTTTCATTGATATTTCAGATTTTAATGAAGTGCAGGACGAGACATTGGAGGTGCAGGAAGAATGCTTCTAGAGACGGAACTACGGGGATATTGCAGGAGCCTTTGACCCCTTGGTTTTCTAAGTATAAAATGGTTTTTTGTTTCTTAATATTGATGAAATATTTTTTATGATTTTTATGATAGAGATAATAATATAGTTTTATTAGATGAAGATTTGAGTATGATATATTCTTTTATCTTTTTTAATTTTATAGTAATTGTTATTTTAATAGCTATATATAATTATGTTACACTTTTATAATTTTATGAAATATGATTTTAGTCTTCAAGTAATAATTCAAAATATATGAATTACCATCTACTAAAAAGCAATACAATAACATTCATTTTATTTGATAGTTTTATGACTTAATTACTATGATTC
>Ga0123340_1003690_pt1 | contig 14379 bp, 3 predicted proteins | sample SirMexnodulemix_FD_89961 | JGI IMG/M metagenome (GOLD analysis project Ga0123340, IMG submission 89961) | Root nodule microbial communities of legume samples collected from Mexico - Siratro Mexico nodule mix | ecosystem: Host-associated > Plants > Roots > Nodule | place: Mexico: Nepantla... | reverse complement strand
TATATATATATATATATATAAGTAATGTACCCATTCTGGATATAGCTAAATAAAGAAAACAAATAAAAATATTATAATATGATAATGTCATAAAAATAAATAAACAAAATTAATAGCAATTTGATTCTGTTATAAATATAAAATCACATAATTGATATTAGTTTCTCTTGTATCCATATCATCTGAAAATTACCATATATGATATCCTCGATATGAAGGTATGTTAGAGATTTTATTTTGACTAAGACAAACTTTCCAAATCTTATTTTCCTAAATCGGAATTTTATAAAAAATATATATTAAATTTAAACTTACTTCTTGATAATATGCTTGAAAGGGGAGGGAAAACCAATATTGTTTCATGTGCTCATTAATAAAAGGGTCCCCAAAATTAGGAGTTATAGTAAACCAAAATGCAGCATTGTTGGGTGGTACCCTTTAGGTAGTTAGAGAAGATTTTTGTGAGACAAGTAAACCTAATAAGGAGGTTATAGCGATTACACGTATATATGGAATAGAGTTTTCCACAAATCCCCTTTTATTGTCAACAAAGGCTACGCTCCATGTCTCATTTTCTTGTAACATGGCGACAATCTTCAACTACTCTCAAAAGGTGTCGCTAACACTCACAATGACCATTGTCTAGGAATTTGTGTCCCTAAAATACACCCTTGCCCTTAAGTTCATAATCTCTTACTCAACTACCTTTCATTTTCTTGAGGTGGGGGCAGTGGAACTGTGCTTGATTTTCTTCGAATGCGTTAGTTAATTTAACAAGATAGTCAGGTTGGTGTTTTGCCAAATATCTTTGATCAAACAGGGGAGATGATGAGCATGGAAGTCAACATCCGTAATTTAGTTACAGTCCTATTTTTGGACATAGACCCTGTTGGATTAAGCTTCTCTTTTGATAAATTTAATTTAATTATATATAAATTAAAAACAATAAATTATAAACAACTTATATGAAATAGTTTCTAGAATTTAATTTCTACATAGACTAATTTTATTATGTACAAACACTGATTTTTCATTTTTAGAAGTAGTTATAGGTTAATTGATCTAAAAGTAGCTTTGTCCTATTTTTTTATTTTTTTTGTAAAATAACATGTTTATAATGATTTCATGACTTTTAAATAAAAATAAATTAACAAAAGGGTTTTATTTCTGTTTGTTAGTATTAATTTGACAATAGAGAATGTGAAAAATAGATGGATTAAACTGTTGTAATTCTTTTCGTATGGATGTCATCTATATTCTCAGTAAAACTTGTTATATGTGTCATTCAAGGGAAATTCAACAAAAATAATTTTTTAATTATTTATTTTACATTTTTCTTTATAATTTTTCTTACCTTGAAAGGTATGATTTGTTTGCTTAATACTTGAATGTATCATTTTTTGGTATTTCTGATTTCTTTATTCATAATCAGTTCATTTTGTCACAGTTTGTTGTGTTACAGTCATGCATGTTAGTCTTCCCTTATCAATCTAAGATCTTTAGATAAAAGTCCAAGTAAACTTTCTTGGATGTGAGGTTCTTCCATTCAAGCTTGAAGGTACGAAAACATGATTAAGAATAAGAACTTTGCACTTTCGGCAACTCTTGATGGTTTCTTGGTTTGGGTAAGGTTTTTTGGCAGTAAAGGGTTGTAGATGGTCTTGTCAAGTGCAGGATAAATGATTTTATGGTTGACTATTGAAAAAATCTTTGAGGAGGATGTAACGCCTAAATTATGTTAGGTTGTAACACTATGATAATAAATATGAATGATGTGATTTATGAGAAAAAAAAATGTATATAATAACTATTATGAAAACAAATAGTTGATTATCAACATAATATGGTATGATACAATTATACATAAAATAATCAAGAGTAAAAGTTCTAAGAAGATAACGTTAAAATTTGGTTGCAATATAAATAATATAAAAGAATAAAAAATTAAGAGACTAAACAACTTGTAAAGTTAGTTCTAAGTGTCATTAAATATGCTTCTCTGTAATGATTCAAGACTATATGAAATATACTTAGTGAGTGCTTAAATGAAAAACAAAATAAATATAGTTGTTTATTCAAGCAATATGAATATAAAAATCACATAAAAAATTTACTCAAGGTACGATGCAACTCAAGTTTTGTGAAGTAATAAAACCTACTTGTTATTTTTCTAGACTTTCACTCTTGTGACATTATGTTGAGCTAAGACTCTAAAGTATGATATGAATCATAAATATTTATACACCATTCAAAGATTCAAACCTTAGAGGTTGAAAACACTAAAACATGAATCTCCAATATTTACATCTGTAAGTGATTCAAGCCTGGGAGATTGAAACATTAAAATATGAATTTCCAATACTTATATTCCCTTAGGATTTAACTTTGGGGATAAAATAATTTTACATTTTAAAGATATTTAATTTGGTAAAATTGTGCATTTCAATGGTTTTCAAGATTAATTATCAATCAAGAATCACAATATCAAATAAAAGAATATATTTAACTAATACTTCAAAAAGCAAGTAAGATATTCATAAAAAATAATTTCCAATAAAGGACAATTAGTGTAATATTTCAAACAGAACCAATAAGGAAAAAATGTTTATTTAATTGAAGTCCAGCAGTTAAGGTCATGCAACTTAAGAGTTCTATTTCTTTTCTCGAATCCTTTAAACAGATATGAAAAGAAAAAAGGATTTAATAGAAGCAAATTACTCATCCTTTAGGTGTTTTATTTGCATAGAATATAATTGAAAAAAAAAAGTGAGCAGGTGATGAGAATGAATGGAAAAGATAGACATACATGAAGCTTTGAGACCCCAAGTTGTAACATTAACTGTAAACTTTCTTTTCATGTTTTGAGTCCATATGATAATAAATAAAATTTATCATTCATTACTTATAAACATATTAAGTTACTTCACAATATAATCTCTTAAATTATCTCATAATCGTAATACGAGATTTGATGATAAAAAACAGTATAAAAATAATTAAAAGATATAACAAAGTTTATGTACACGTAAAAAAAAAAAGAATTAATAAAAATAAATAGGAAGCTTAGACTAGATGTATCAAATATACATCGATACAATGGATAGAAAATTGTAATCGAATGGACGAAGTAATGGTGTATAGGTATATAAAATGCACGAGATCATGCAAAACAAACTTTTCAGATGCAACACTAAAAGTATCAGACAAACTGTTCAACAAGTATGATAGATGGAACAATCACGAACATATCAGACGACGCGTCTTCTTACAATAAACAATCTATTACTACAAGGAGTATCTCTAAACTTAGTGCTTATGTTCAAAATTGAGTTCTCAAATTTGTGTTTTGAGATCACTGAATTTTAATTATATATCCTTTAACTTTTAAAATTCATAAAGGCTTAGAAAGTTTTTGAAAATAAATTAATGTTGGAATTTCTAAAATTAGAAAGTTCCCATGAATCAAATCATTAAATTTCAAATTTATCCATGTATTTACAAATGATTGATTTTGACTTAATTAGATGTATTGAAACAAATTATTGGTTATATTAATATGATTAATAGAAATAAGAAAGAAGAACTACGTGCAAAGGATAACAAAGCAAATGTTTCCTGATAAAGCTTCAATGGATGAATTATGAAGATAAGTTGCATGAGTTAATCAAGAGAAGATATCACTAGCTTCAACGATCAACTTTCTATAAGAGAAGAAGTTGAAAAGAAGAATGAGACCTATGTGAATATAATGAACATATTATGTCTCAACGTACATAATAGCTACACAAATGGAAAATTTTCAAAATAAATTGAATACGCATTAAAAGATAATATATTTAGTAATAAAGAGAAATCCATTCGCAAAAGCTTTAATGATTATCATTTAAATAGATATATGAAGACCTTGAAGATGAAGAAGAAAATATGAAAGAACTAGCGAACGAAGAGAATGAACAAGTGATTATTGTAAATATGATAGAATAGTGTTTATAGTTGAGTCTCATTGTTTTATCAGCTTTTTGAAAGCAAACCATTATAAATTCTTCACTACATGAAGGATACCTTGTGATCTTTGATTGTTCTCTGTTCAGGGTATTTTTTTCATTGTTGAGAATTATTGATATTAGGGACAGATTAAGACTAGTATACTTGGAGAGGAGTAAGAATACTTATTTTTTAGAGATGTGTGAAAGCTCGTTTCCTAGAGAGGTTTGAAAACTCATTGCTTAGAGAGGTGTAGAATATTCGTTCCTGGAGAGGCATGAAAACTCATTACCTGGAGATCTATAGAATACTTGTTTCCTAGAGAGGTCTCAAAACTCGTTTCTAGTGAAAGCTCTTAGGCAATTTGCTTTAGAGGATTGGACGTAGCCCTTTTTGTAGGGTGAACCGGTATAAATCTTTGTCTACTTCTCTTTTTGCATTATATTGTGTTTATATTATTTTTGAATATCTACATTTAACGATTTGAGTCCAGACTCCATTCAAACCCTTCCGCCCTTTCTAGAGCCAATTGTAACTAAAAATCACAATAAATTCATTAAACGAATTATAATTTGCTGAGAAAATTTTAAAAATTAGAAAGAACACCACCTTAGATTCATTTTGAAAAAATCAGCCAATCTTTGTGTGGATAAGATTGATATGGCATCTAAATTTTTGAGGACGAAATATTTAAAAATGAGTAGAGTGTTTTAACATCCAAAGAAACTAATACTTATAAGAAAAACACTATTATCCAAATTTTCCTAGCACATTAGTTTTCACTCAAAAAATCAGGTACAGAGACTTAATGAGCTTTCACTTCACCTGATCTTCTAAGAAAAGCATAATTGCACTCAACAAAATTGAGTTTGATCAGTGAAATTATGTAAAAGGTAGTCTATTTTTTAGAACTTAACTTGTCTTTTAGTAGAAAAGAATGTAGTCTACATGTTGCTATTTGCTAAAGGAAACATTATATCCACTATGAAACAATAGAATCATGTTCAGTAGATTATGTTTAAGACATTCTACCAAAAAAATGTTATCAATATAGAGAGTAGGATCCACGCGTATCCTCTAAATATCAATTGTCCTTCCTTTTAGGTTTCCTCCAATGTCGTGCTTCCTCTTTGACATTTCTTCAGGTTTAGGAAGATAGACCATTCTTATCATATGTCATGAATAATGGCTATCCAAATACCATCACAAGGTTCTTTTTCCTCCTTGTAAGTGCATATACGATATGAACAATGACTTCTTTTAGTTACAAAAATGAACTTTGATCCTTTTTTGTTAGTTTTGAAATGTTTAGACACATTTCGTGCAAGATGTTGGTGAGATATAGGAATTTTATTTCTCTTCTACAAAGCTTATTCCTCTTTTGTTAGAGGTTTTTGGGGAGAATCCTATCAACATGTTTAATCTCTTGTTACCCTTTGTACTTAAGGATATGACTTTCTTTAAAGTCTTATTGTGAAAAAGTAGGTCATCAATTATTTGATAGTGGTTTTCTTCAAATATTATCTTTTTCAAAAGAAATTATCTTGAACTAGAGATAATTTATTTCTTTTTCCTTTAAAACTAAATCTAAAATGAGTTTTAGATTTCTCTCTTATGTTGTGAAACTCTAACTTTAGTTTTTCATATTCTTTAGCAAGGTTGATTTTTAAAATGTAGTCTTCAAAGATGAAAGATTTAGTTTTCAATTTATTAAAATTTTAATTTCACCCATTAATCTTGTTTAAGATATGAGAGAAGCTTGTGATATGCTTCTATGACAAGTGAAGATTAGAGAAATGTCATTGTCTTTTGATGGGATGTTAGACGAAGTTGACAATTTCTTTTGTATCATTTCCTTTTCTAAGTTTTCCAAGTCTTCTCATGTTGACATCAAAATATTATTTACATCCTTTTTTAAAACAAAATGCTTCTTTTCTTGGCTCTTTCTTAAAAATCCCAAGTTTTTACATTAAAATTAAACTACTTGTGTCTTCTTATCCTAGGCTCCCACCTTTATTTATTGAGTCATGCTTCCTCTAAAACACTCTTGCGCTTTTCATAGTTGATGAATATTTCTTAAGATGAATGAAATCTTGTTGATCATTCTTTAAGTTTTTCTATGTTCAATGCTTTGTTGAAAGTGTACTAGGAATTACAAGTATCAAGACTACATATTTTCATTCTTTACGACTCTATCTTACACTAGTTTTAACTCATGCACCTTTAGGATGCTAATGAGTTTTTCCATAAACATATCTTAGCCTTTTATAGGTTCTTAACATTTGACGTAGATTTCTAAAAGCTAGGCAAATTATGTAATATTCTGTCAGTACGATCATAATGATCACAGTGTTTACCAAGAGATATGATCTAAAATCCATTATACTTTGAATGTTTTTATTTGATTTCTTATTAAATATCTAATATTGATGAGTAAGGAAACTTATTTTATTTTGTTTACTTGTGTGGAACCCTGTACATTATTATTAGAGTGTTCCACATCTCCTTCGTGTATGCACTTTAGAGTAAGTTTCTTTTGACAGAGTTCCATGCATGGGAGTTCAAAAAGTATCATTATTTTTTTTTCTTCTTCAATTTAGAAAGTTATGAATCCGGTTCATTGTCCTTGTCAACAACAATGTAGTTCTCATTTTTTACCACATCCATCATGTTAATGTGATATGTTTCAAAAAACGCAATCATGCATTACTTATAGCAGTAGAACTTTTTGACCTTGAGGAAAGAAGTTTATTAACAACTTATCTTATGTTTCCCATGGTTGCATGGATTGTTTTCCTTTGTCTTGTAAAGAACTAATCCTAAGATGTTAACTTTAATACCAATTGAAAAAGCATGTGTGGGGGCTTTGATTGAATCTTTGAAACTGCCTTAGAAAACTTTTGCAATAAAGTTTATTAGATAATTATAGGGGGTCATCTAAACATTTCATAAATCAGTTCATGAAAGACTTCTAAATCATTTTAACGAAAACCATGTGAGTAAAAGTATGTGTAAAAGAAAAAGATAGTGAATGCTTTATTTTTATACTAGTTCAATCCTAACCTAAGCTATGTCTAGTTCTCCAATATCAAAAGAAAAGGGTTTCACTCAACAAAAAATGTTTACAAGTATTTTCATTGCCAATTATGGCTTATAAGAGTACGTAGCCTCCAGATTATCCATTAAACTTTCCCAAGGTTTATGCATAAGTACACAAGGTCCGTTTAGGCAAAGTACACAAAACATTTAGAGACTATGCAACAAACAAAATGTTGTTTATAATGTTACACTTGAGTGGATTTGAAAATACAAACACTTCTCATTCTAAGAGATAACTTCACACCCATGAAGGATATAAAACTAAGAACTCTATTTTAATAAGTTGTCTAGAAGATGAATTATCTAAGCACTCATCGTTTTTTCATCATTCTTTCATGTGTATAATGAACTTCTATTAATAGGTGTTACAAAAAGATTTGATGTGACCTAATAATTCTAAGTTGTCCTTTGTGTTAGATATTTTTAACAAAGATGTTTAACTTCATGCTAAAACTTTATTTTTATATTTCTTTTATTGGAAGAAAAAAATATAAGTTTTATTTAAGCAATTATGTTATTCTTATTGACCCAACTAGAATTAACTTACATAACTTAAAGGTAAGTTGTGTGTACGTGTGTTAAGATCTACTTTAAAAGTTGTGAGATTGTCCTTTAAGAATAGATGGTCTTCTAAAACTAATGTTGTATTGGAACGATTCATAAATATCAAGATCGTCCAATTCTTGATGCATTTATAACTTCTTTATAAATTGTCTACTTTCTTATTGTGTAACACTTTTAAGTAAAAGTATGGATCCATGTTATATTTTTTTTATGTGTATAGCAAATACCGATCTTCATATATTGTTAACTATTCACACTTAAGATTCATTAACTATTCACACTTAAGATTCATTAAATATATAAAAACTTTTATGTGTATAACAAATACCAATCTTCATATATTGTTAACTATTCACACTTAAAGATTCATTAAATATATAAAAACTTAATATTATTATTGGATGACTTTGAAAAATATATTAATGTGGACTTCCATCTAATCATCTATGTCTTAACATGGTCATCTATGCTTTAACAAAACTTATTTATAATTCCTAAAACCTATATGAATAGCTTCGCTACACCATTTGCAACCTACAATTAGATTTCCAAAAACCTAATTAACCATATTCCACCTATGTTATAACTTTCGCCAACTATATTTAAAGTTCCAAGAAGTTCATCATCCAAGACAAATAAAAATCGCTCCATACATACCTAGATGTATCCCTTGTATCCCTTTTATCTACTGACACCAAAATCGAGTCATACCATACACAAACACAAAAAAATAATGAAAATAAATTATACCATGTTGTCTTGATTTTCCTTTATATTTGCTACTTTGAGTGGACAGTGCAATACTCAAGAAACCTCTTGTACAGGTTTCTATCAAGTTCCAGGTTTCCACCATGTAAAAACTAGTATAGAAGAGCATACAGTGTATGAGAGTGAACCCCATGCGATGGTGAATATGGTAATATTTGCTTATTCTCAATATTTCTGTTCTAATTTGTTGAAGTCAAAGTTAGGTGCATTTTTATGTATTTTAAAAATATTTTTTTATCTCGATAATTAAGACAGACATTGATCACGGTTTTTTATTGTTGAAATTAATTACGTACATATAATTCTAAATTTTATTTAAAATAATAATTAGAATAGTATCTATATTGTACCTAATATTCTCTTATTTAAGAAAGCAGATGCAGTCCCTTTCGAAAGGCCATGTCCCACCTAATATTCTCTTGTCTAATATTTTCCCTTGTGTTCGCTATTCTTTTACCCTTGTTTTGTTGCATGCATGCATAAATCCCTTTTTGTTTTTGACCTTTCAGACACCACAAACAATTAATATAAAACATTCGTACTTTTGTTTTGTTAATTTTCATTAAGGAAAAAACAAAGGTAGAAGATGATTGATGGTACACCGTTAGCCAACAAAACCTTCACTATTAAGTGCCTTATGGTTGATTATATAATGCATATAACCAATCAGATGCATCATCACTCACACACCTAATACCTATGCCATAGAGAAACATTACGTTTTAAAAATGTTTAGGGTCTAATTAATAATCACCTTGTAAAAATATTAGAATCTAACTAATAACTCAATGGAATGTAGCATCAAGGAAAATTATAATTAATTATGTTAAATGAAACTTACATACTTCCAACTTTAAAATAAATATTTTTAAGTTTTTTAATAAAATGACATTTATACTTTTATAATTTAAATAATTATTGATGGCTCTTAAGCTTTTAATAAATGATATTTGCATATTTTATATTTTTAGTAAAATAATACTCGTCTTCCTGTTGTAATTATATTTTTTACTTATAAAAACAATAATTTTTATTTTTCATGAAATTAATTTTTAATTTTCATATATGTTTAAATTTTAATGAATATAATATTTTTAAATAAAATAAAAAGTGGGTGTTACTTTGTTATGAAATATAAAAAATGTGAATATCTTTTATTCAAAACATATAGAAGGTGAATGCCTATTTAAAAACTAGAAAGAGAATGTAAATGTCGTTTTACTAAAAATATAGCTAAGGTAAATATCCATTTTAAAATTAGAAAAAAATTTGAACATTATTTAGCATAACATCGAATTAATTGATACCATCATTCACCTGTAATACTTTTTCCATAGAGAATTATAACCTTGCAACAATGTTTAGATCTAACTAATTAATAATATTGTAATGTAGCAACATATATATTATATATAAAGGGAAATTATAATTAATTATGCTAACTGACACATATACTACATAAAATTTAACATTAGTTTTATAAACCTTTTATGATACTGATGTTAGATTGGGCATAATTGAAAATATGGACTTTTAGCATCAATTCAATGTTGAAGTTTAAACTTTCAATGAAGTTATAACTTATATTGAAAGTGTCATATTATGTTATAAAATAATTTGAGGTTAAGTTTAGCTAAGAGGAGAAATAAAATGGTTTTTAAAACTATCTTGAAAATATTAGCCCATTTTTAATTCTTCTAAAAAGAAGTTTAATTAAAAATAAATGCAATTAGATCTGCAATTAATAATGATAAAGATAGCACGAATAAAATTAATACAACAGATTAAAATATTTATACTAATTTATATCATAACAGATTTTATATCCAATCTTAGTTATCTAATCTTAGAATAACAAAAATTTACTATATTTATGTTTATAACAAGCACTCAATACATTTGAAGCATATACAATAGGATAAACAAGTAGATTAGCTCCTGAAAGCACTCAAGGAGGATATGTCCAATTCTTGGATCACACCAAAAGAAAACAAGAAACAACTGTTCAAAAACTTTGAATAGAACATCAATTCAACTCATGAAAAACTTTCAAGAGAACATCAATTCAATTCTTGAACAATCAAGAGGAAACATTTAGGATTAACCCACTAACACAATGATGAAAAGAGATTAGTAGATTCACAATACAAAGTGGAATTTCAGTATCAATACACTTTAACAAAACCATGAGAGAATTCAAAGATTTCTTGAAAATTTCTAGATGCACTCTTGGAGCAAATGAAAACAACTCAAATTAATCTCTCTAAACATTTCTAATTATGCTTTTCAAATTATGGTATATGATTTTTTTATATTGAATCAAATGTTCAATTTATAAAAGTTTTCAAAACCAATTTAAAAACATATTCAAATACATTTCATTTAAATTGTTAACCAATTACTCTTGAAAAGAGGTAAATATTGGTGGAAATGTTATTTATCTTAATCAATTACTTAACTAGTTAATAAGTTATTTTGCTCTTCATCATTTATGGAACAACTTAAGAACATATTAATCCATTAGTAAGCATGTTAATTGATTATTCTTAAACACAAGCTAAAAACACAATTCTACATAGTTTGTTTTAACCCATTATCAAACTGATAATTGATTATTTTGTTCTAGAAACATATCAAAAACATATTAATTGATTACATAAAATCTTAATTAATTAAAACAAACATAGAACCTTTTTCAAAATATTTTAAGCTTTCAAAGCAAATTTGAAAGGTTAAAAACATGTGAAAAAGAATTAAATTTATTTTAATCACATAAGATTTTTTTGTAATTGATATGTTTCAGAACATGATGATTGATTATTTGCTTTGTTCATCGATTAAAATAAAGAGAAAAAATGTGTCTAAAAAGATAATCAATTAGCTTTTTAATAATCGATTAACTTTGTTTTAAGTTGTTTTCTAAAATAAATAGAAATTTGAAATTATTTATTAATCATCAAAATAATTCTTTATTTATTATTAAGATTTGATTTTATCGATTTAATCGATTTTAAATAATAATATAATCAATTGAAGAGAGAGCATATTTTTTTTTACTGAAACATCCTTTCTTCTAATAATAATCAATTAACAACTTAAGATAATCAATTAAATGTATCAAAATCAATATTTATTGAGTTTTAAAATTATATAAATTGAACCTTTCTCTAATCCATTAAACAAAACTTTGTGCATACAAATTTGATATACGTTTTCATACATATTGAGATATATTTTTGTGTTAAATCCAGTTTCAATATGGCTCCAAGAAAGGTTTCAACAAAGTTTCAAATCACTCTTTGTTTTTCAAAGATATTCAAAGAAACCAAGGTTGTGGTTATGTGATCAAGTTCTTAATCTTTGATTTGCTTTATTTGTGTTTTCAATCACATGAGGTGATAACATTCAATTTTTCACATTCTATTTATATTTTGCATCTATGGAACCTATTGGATAAATTAATTTTGTGGATATGCATAAATTATAATAATTGATTCAGATTAATCTATATATACCAAAGTATTATTATTAATTATGGGATGTGAATATTATTTATATATAATATGGACAGGCTGATAATAGGTGGGTTGAGTCCTATCTTAATTATATACAAAAAGGGTCCTTATGGTTAACCACATGTTGGTTTTTCTCTATCCTATTAAAGAGAAAAATAGAGCAGTTTTATGTACGCTGCTTGACACTTTGGTTTAACACGTAAACACCCTTCTATGCTCTTTTCTTCTTTGTTGTGCTTTCTCAAGATCTGTTCTTACACAATTACATCAACGAAATTCAGTTTTCTCTAATCAATTACAATGGCATCATCATCTTCAGTTCCAGGTAAGTATTGGATTTAATATTGTATGTATGATTATACTTGGCATGCATCAATTGGACTGAATATAATAAATATTCAAGAATAAATCTTTCAGAACCCACTTGTTGTTCTCTTAAAGGGTATTTCGAGAGTTAAATTTTTGTTTTCTCTTGGTGTGTCTCAAGAGTTGGACATATCATCCTTGATTGTATTTAGAAGTTGGTTTAATAGTGTTTCTAATCTTGTATATGTTTTGCATGGGTTAGTTCTTGTATTAAACACATAAAGATAGTGGATTTTATTTGTTCTAAGGATGAATAGCTAAGACTAGATGTAGGATCTATTGTAATTTGTACTAGTATAGATCTTGTGTAATCTTTCTCATTCTTTATCTTATCTCTTTTATATTGTTATTATTATATAGGTTTTTTGTGTGCAATCTTTATTAATCTTGATTCAACAATTAATTGCATTCAATTTTCTAATAATATCAATTTTTCAAAAGAGTTTAAGAAATAATGTGTTGTCTTTTCCTAAGTATAATAAGGAGCTTAAAAGAATAGATGAAACACACACAAAACATCAGACGATACGTGCATAAACTAAGTTAATCTTGTACTTCAATAAATATCCATATGTTTATTTTATGTTGTAGGGAATGTTTGTCTGTCAAAGAGATTCGATCAACATAAAGTACAAAATAATATCAAGATCTCTTAGGACACAGGTTAAAGTTGTTTTCTTCATCAAAATCCTAATACAAAAAGAGTTTTTCATTCTGACCCGACTATTTGCTATGTATGGTGTGCATTTTTACCATGAATCTATGCAAAAGGTTAAATTGCTAAAAAAGATGAGCATTGACAATGTAAAAATGATGTTGGGTAAAGAATGAGGGCATTTAAAGATGTTGGAGTGAATTTAATGCAACAATCATATTCAAGGCGATAGGCCTATAAAGGACATTAGATTAACTAAAGCTGCTCAATAGATATAAATGGTCTCTCAACGGTTATCTTCTTCCAAGGCATAAATAAAGCCTACCATCAAGAAGAATATGATCTCTCAATGGTTATCTTCTTCCAAGGCATAAATAAAGCCTGCCATCAAGAAGAAGAAAGAGAAATCACAAGATATATTGTGTCAAAATGTTCCTCAAATGTTGAGCAATCCTATCAGCTTCAGAAAATGACCCTGGAAGTCTATATTAGAGTATAAACAATATCAAAGTACATGGAAGCAAGAACTGAAAGTGTTTATCAAACTACCTATGAGTGGAATGCTTGAAGTCAAGAATACCCAAGATTACATTACTTAAGAAAAAAATTGTAGGTGATTATCTTACTATACATTGATTTTTAATGTTGTTGTTGTTATTATTATTATTATTATTATTATTATTATTATTATTATTATTATTATTATTATTATTATTATTCAAAATCTATGGAAGAATGATTCAAACTAGGGTCCTCTAACTACACATAGAACTTTATAATCAATACACCATATCAACTTTGTGATCATATTTTGATTATTATTGTTATTCTTATCAACTTTGTGATCATATTTTGATTATTATTGTTCTTCTTATTATTGTTATTATTATTAGTAATAATATACAATATTATTATTTATGCCACTTTTTAATTATTATTATTTTGTATATTAGTTGTGATTATTTTTTAATTTGTCAAGAAAGATTCATTAAAAATATAAAATATACAAGTTACAAATAATTATTTATTAATATAAAATATCATATAATACAATTATTTTTTTAATAGGACTATAATTAATAAAAGTTTATTTAATGTGTATAAATTAATATAAAATATCATATAATAATATTTTTAATTATTAATATATTGCTAATAGTTCTTTTAAAAAAATACTAAATTTGTTTTACTTTAGACTTCAACCATAACCTTTTGTTGAAAAAAAAACAATTATAGTTCCATTGTGTCATTTTACAATTATGACACTTGTTTCAGATATTTTTATCTATTTATTTATACCTTTATACTTTTAAGATATTTTTATCTATTTATTTATACCTTTATACTTTTATTATGACATTAATAAATAATATATTCAGTTCAAATTTAAATTTATTATTTAAATTTAACATATAAAATTTAAATTAT
>Ga0123340_1003689_pt1 | contig 14380 bp, 10 predicted proteins | sample SirMexnodulemix_FD_89961 | JGI IMG/M metagenome (GOLD analysis project Ga0123340, IMG submission 89961) | Root nodule microbial communities of legume samples collected from Mexico - Siratro Mexico nodule mix | ecosystem: Host-associated > Plants > Roots > Nodule | place: Mexico: Nepantla... | reverse complement strand
TATATATATATTATAAAATATTATTTTATGTACGCAGATCGGTAAGTTCATAAATGTTGAATAATTAAGAATTTAAATCGCTTATACACGTGTTTATGATTTAAATTGTAATTATTATTATTATTACCCTTTATTACTTAATATATAAATAGTTTATTTTGTTATCTTTTAGGATGAATATGTTATGTACATATTTTCTTTTGTAATTATTTATAGTTTTGTAAAGTCTTTACGAACACAAAATATCTTAAATTAATTTATAAAGTTTCTCTTTAACTAAGGATGTAACCATCTTTTTCTATAGTTTTATCTACAATATCCTTTTCGTAATAGATTCAACTTGAGAATATTATATAAAAAAATAGAAAGTAGCTTTTTTTTAGACTATATTTAAGGTTATGATAATACTTTTTTTTATTTTTTTAAAATATGAAAATAAACTCTTCTTTGATTTTTGTTTGTTACATTAAAAATACAAAAACGGGATAATACTAAGAATTGAATACTTCACGTTGTTTTAGGAATGTTTCAGAATATAATTAATAGCTTTTAAAATACAATTAATGTCCGTGTTGATTTTTTTTACATCATAAATAAAACTGATTATTAAGCTTTATGATTCTAAATCTTGAAAAGTATTTCATTCTTGTTGCGTAAATGCATTTGATAATACTAAAAATTGTATTCTTCATTTTGTTTTAGGAATGTTTCAGAATATAATTAATAGCTTTTAAAATATAATTAATGTACGTGTTGAATTTTTTTTTTCTTTTGCATCATAACTAAAACCGATTACTTAAGGTTTATGATTTTAAATGTTGAAAAGTATTTAACTTTTGTTCTGTAAAATACATTTGATTGTATTCTAGTTCATCGTACATTTGGTTTGGTACCGTGTGAAAATTTATTGGAAGCGACACGGTGGCGTTGGGCGCAATAATCGTGAAACAATGTTTCATCTTCATCGGACCAAGTAACAGAAGCGGATATTAAGGGTTTCCCGCGAAAAATCCTTGTCAGGACTAAAATTTTTCAGGTGCATATATCATCATTTCGTTAAACACAACCTTCTATCCGTGTTTTTCGCATCATTGTTTTTTCCTTACCAACACAACCCTCTGACTCTTCTACTACTTCCTTCCAATTTTATCAACCCTTTTGATTCAAGAACACACACTTTTTTCCACATCTAAATTTTCTGCATGTGTGTTCTTTCATTCCATTCTTCCACAATACCCAAATGCATATTCACTCATCTTTGTAATTTTAGTTGAAGTTGGTAATTCAGTTAAAATACATGGCTGCTTACAACAACATTTAGGTACACATTTTTTTGTTTTATCCGACATATTTTTAATGCCATGGTCTTGTTTTACGAGGATATTATATTATTTCTGAGTCATGTGATTTTTAATGTTTCATTCTTCTTCTTCCCTCCCTCTTCTCTTGCCATAGGTTTAAATATTTTTTTAATGGAACGCCGTCTTTGTCAATAGGTGCTGCTATTTAATATTCAACTGTGGTATATGGTGGTGTGCCAGGGTTTGATCATTAGGTTGAAGTCCCAACCATGAAAGTAACAGCTGCTCTGTTTTGCAGAGGATGAGATGGTTCACTCAACAGCGAAGGTGAGGTGATTGATGTAAAGGCAATGGCAGTCGAAAAGAGGTTTGTTTTGGTTGGGATTAGAATTGATGACCATAGTAGACAGCTTCTCAACTGGGCACTTGTTAAAGTTGCTGAACCAGGGGATTGTGTTGTAGCAGTTCATGTTGTTAAAAACCCAGGTAAAAGACTTCAAAGCTTCCACTCCTATGTATTTGTTTTCCACGCTTGTAGTTGTTGAAAAAGTTAATTTAATGCAGACCATGTTTCTGAATGCAATACTCTGATAGATGACTATTTAGAAGTTTATGAAGGGCTATGTGGTGTTAAGAAGGTACATATACATAGACTTTTCTGTACTTGTTTTTGTTTTTTTTTCCTTTCTTTCACGTTGTTGGTAAATGTCATAGATTTCATTGACGGGCATAATTTGATTTCAGGTGGATCTCAGTGGTCAAATATTCTATGGGAAATCCGTTCGGAACATTCTTATTAGAGAAGCAAAAAAGCATGATGGTCTGGCTCTAGTGGTAGGGTATGTGGAGCTTAGAGAAGAAAATAAAATCTGTGATATTTCTTGTTATGAGTTTAGTTTATCTGACTTCATTTGTCTCCTCTGATTGGTTAAAAGACTAAAACAGATTTCAATTGCAGGGGTCGAGCTGGGTTAGCTAAATATTGCGCCAAACGACTACCACCTACCACCAATGTTCTAGCCATCCAAGGCTCAAGGATTGTCTATAGGAGTTGCACCAACGAACAACAACCAGGTTCATACATGTGTTCCAATTACTTTATTTCATAGATGAAACTATAGTTTTTATCTCATAAGTCGGTGACAAAAGCGAAATAGAATGAAGATTGTTTCCTCTTGTGGCAGGTGGTCTTATAATGGATCCAAGACCAAGCTTAACAACCATAGGGAAAAACTCGAGTGACAAAGTAAACCAGTCTACATGTGGTGACTCCACCGTGGAGATTGAGAAATCAGAAGCCAAAAATTCCTTAGAATTGAAGGAAGAAGCATTTACCGGATTAGAAAAGTGTAAGACAAGGTCAATATCCATGTTTGCAGGTGATTCAGCTGAGAAGAAGCTTGGGTGGCCTCTACTCCGAGGAGCCAACTCAGGAACTTCACAACCCCATCATGAAAGGGATATGTCAGTAGTACAATGGGTAATGACCTTACCAGATCGTTCACCGAATAAAAGTCCCTGGTCTTCTTCCTCTGAGGAAAATCCATTTGAAAGGAGCATCAGCGATATAGATGATGAGAGCTCCAAATTTTCTTCAGCTCCATCTGTTGAGCTACCAAATGGCCTAGAGGAGATGCTACGCGTAAATTCAATCGACTGCAAATGCTTCAGCCTTGAAGTTCTGCAGTCTTGCACTAGACAATTTTCTTCAGGTTGGACCACTAATGCTTACAATACTAACTGTTACGATTTCTTTTGTTTGTAAATAAATATGATATAGTTATATAACTTTGTATTCCATTGCAGAAAACTTGGTTGGGAAAGGAGGGAGCAATCGTGTGTACAAAGGAGTCCTCCCTGATGGAAAGCCTGTGGCAGTAAAAGTATTGCAGTCATCAAAAGAAGCCTGGAAAGATTTTGCCCTTGAGGTGGAAATAATATCCTCATTGAGGCACAAAAACATTACCCCTCTACTTGGTATTTGCACAGAGAACAACACTTTAATCTCCGTTTATGATTATTTGCCCGAGGGCAGCTTAGAGGAAAATCTGCATGGTAAAGTTTCTATCTATTTTTTGTTTTACTTTTCATCCATCATTTCAATTGTTGGAAGATGTAAATGATGCTGATATGAATTTGGAAATGGATATAGGAAAGAGCAAATTGTCATGGGAAATGAGATTTAATGTGGCAGTTAGGATCGCTGAGGCCCTTGATTACCTACACAGGGAAGCTTTGAAGCCTGTTATACATAGAGATGTCAAGTCTTCTAACATTCTTCTTTCCCAAAGGTTTGAACCTCAGGTAATCAAAAGTTTTGAGACTATTACTATTGAAAAGAACATGTAGTACTATTAGTATTCAAATGAAGTAACATTTTGTGAGAAATTCATTGTCACCCATGATTGTCCTTGATGCAGTTATGTGATTTCGGACTTGCAATATGGGGACCAACAACTTCATCCTTTTTGACCGAAGATGTAGTAGGAACATTTGGTTATCTTGCTCCTGAATACTTCATGTATGGAAAGGTCAGTGACAAGATAGATGTTTATGCCTTCGGTGTAGTTCTACTTGAACTAATATCAGGAAGGGAACCAATCAGCTCAGCAGCTTGCAAAGGACAGGAGAGCTTGGTCGTGTGGGTAAGACCTAACCCCATTTACAATAATGAATTTTAACTTCTCTTAATCATATAAAAAAGTGTAAGAATGGAAAGAGAAGCATAAAAGAAGATAAACGATATTACACAGAGCTTGTGAAAATAGCGTCACTAAGTATAAATCTTTGTTTGATACAGCATATAAGAATCATAAACAATGATTTCATTTTCAGGCAAAACCAATAATTGATAGTGGGGACATTAAAGGGTTATTGGACCCAGATTTAGAAGGGAAATACGATGAGGTCCAATTGCAAAGAATGGTTACGACAGCATCTTTATGCATCACACGAGCTGCTCGACTTCGTCCTAAAATGAATCAGGTAATACCAAGTGACACACTGAAGTCTTCATGTTCTAATGAAAATCACATTTCCAACAGAGGTGTGAAAAAAAGACAAGCTTTTTTTGAACCGAATCACTTCATAAAAATGATTTAATTAACTAAACTGTTATTATAAAGTTCTTCATTCTGATTTCTTAAATTGAACTGTGCATTAGTATGACAGGGATAATTGAACTAAATGAGCTTAAAAAACATTCATTTTGAAAAAAGACCGAACCAATTCACCTTATAAAAATGGCTAGATTCGATTTTTCATCGAGGACATGTATTAGTTTTTAGTTATCAGGATATCATGCTCTTGGAAAAAATACACATTAGATCTTAAACTTTGTGGTGTACAGATACTGAAGATCCTAAAAGACGATGAGAAAGTTGAATATTTGTTGAACTCTCATGGGAATGAGGATTCAGAAAATGGAGAAAACATTGACGATGAAGTGTATCCAAGTTCAAGTACCGAATTACACCTGAGTCTTGCTTTACTTGGTGTGGATGAAGAGAATACGTCACAAACTAGCACTGAGCTTAGCTATAGTGAGCACTTGAAAGAACAATGGAGCAGGTCATCAAGTTTTAATTAGTTTTGTTGAATCCTAAGTTCCTAACTCTTGTCTTTGTCATTGGTTTATGCATGTACAGTTACACAGAACACAAAGGATCAGCACCCTTGATGAGGTGGTTTATAGATGTAGAATGGCAATTTTGTTTTAAATTTTTTCCCGACAATAATGTACTAAATTTTGGTTTTATGGAGAAATATTAGGCAATGATTGAAATATGCAATTGATGATTATTTCGCTTACTCCGTTATATATGTTTTGAGACAAACCGACCATAGTTCATAAAAAAAATATAAATTTCAGCCAAACTGTAACTTATATAATATGATTATTGTGTTTGAAATTTCAACGAACAATATAAGAATATGAGAACGACCAAGAATACAAAAACAAATTAATCTCCCACTGCTAACCAATCAAGATTTAATTTCTCTTTGTTTAAGAATAAATTTAATGTTATATACTTTTTAGTAGGATGATATAACTACGTTAATTATGTTTTACTATTACTATATCTTAATAGTCAGCTCATTCTAATTTTTCTTGAAAATATTTTCACTGAGGTTAGTCCAATACACATATTCTTATTTCTTTTTTTAGTTTCATTTTCATTATACGCAAAACTCTTAAATTACTACCAGAAACTCCAAAGATCAACGATGGATCATTGTCTTTGAAAAATCATATCCACTTCAACCATTAATCTTTGAATTAGTAAAAATTTGAAAACAACGATAAGAAAAAAAATGTTGATGAGAACAAATTATTTCTCTACCGAAAAAATAATTTAGGAATTTAATTAAAATGAGGAAATAAAAAAAAGTCGATATAAAATTACATATGATTAAAATAAATTAAAACATCAACAAAACTTAAAAGTCAATAATTTTTAGGTGAAATCAATGGGCATGTATTTTCGTCTAGTACTAATAATGCCATTATGATATTCTGCCCACTGTATTTGAAAAAGGATTGAAAGCGAGAGTAAAAGAAAAAAATATGCTAAAGTCATATTTTCTCATGTTTTCATTTTTTCAATTTCCAATTTTAATTTATTACTGTTTTATCTTATTTTCCTATTCTTATTGTCTAAAAACTAATTTATAGAAACAAAAGAAAATCAAAATTAAATGGTCATAGGTCATGGCATGGTTAGCGTGTGTGGAATTAACACATGTGAAGACTTGTGTGCAATGAACAAGTCACGTATTATTATTAATTAAAATAAAGTTATATGTTAGTGGAAAACGAATAAATGTTAGTGGGCTACAAGGTCATAATAGGTAAGAATCTTATGTCGATTAAATTATAGTAACCTAGATTACTTTTGTCCAAGGTTGAGATTAAGTTTGAAATGGTGTGATTAAAACAAAGAATAAAAACTAAACAGAAAAAGTTTTACTTAATCACGTTCTCATAAGATCATAAGATTCCTTCTGTCTCGTATAAAGAAATAAATCTTAAGAAGGAATCTAAAAATAGGTCTCAAAATTAATTTTGGAATACGTCAATTTCATCTCGATTTGTACTAACAATAGTGAGTTTATTTGTGATTGTATTTTGCTTTATGTGTTTGATTATTTTAAAAACATTTGACTAAGTTGATTGATTATTATATTTTCATCGCCATAAAAACATTAATTTTTTAACGGTATAAATTGAGAAAAAATGAAATTAGGAAAAAAATAAAAAAGGTGGAAATGTACTGAATATTATTTATGAGCGAATAATCTGAAAAAAGTTTGGGAAGAGAGAGATACGAAGAGACAGGTATTGATTGCACTGCACCAATTATTAATTGTTCTAAGAATCAGAATTTACAGTGGCAGGGTAATAGGTATAAATTTGAAGCCATTGAAATTGCAGAGAGAGAGAGAGAGAGAGAGAGAGAAGCAACAAACAAAAAGTGGAGGGTGGAATCTGTGAAGCTATCGCTTCTTCCTGGTACGTCCATTTTTGATTTTTTATTTCTGTTCCCAAATCCTGTTAGGGTTTCCACACAATTCGATTTAATCGTTCAATTCGAAGTTCAGTTCAATTCAATTGAAATAGCACATTTGTTTGATTAGGTCTGATTTGGGGATTTCCGTTCAAATGGACGACGGCGAGCTCGATTTCTCGACGCAGGAAGTGTTTTCGAGTCCGAACTTGGGGGAGCTTCCGAGCAGTGGTTCCATGGACAGTTTCTTCGACGAGCTTCTCAAGGACACGCACGCGTGCACACACACGCACACGTGCAACCCTCCCGGGCCCGATTTTTCGCACACTCACACGTGCTACCACGTGCACACCAAAATCGTGCCTGCACCTGCGGAGGAGCAGGTGGCCACCGACGACACTGCGGAGTCCGCGGAGAAGAAGTCGAAGAAGCGGCCCCTTGGGAACAAAGAAGCGGTGCGAAAGTATCGGGAGAAGAAGAAGGCTCGCGCGGCCTCGCTGGAGGACGAGGTTGTGAAATTGAGGGCTCTGAACCAGCATTTGATGAAGAAGTTGCAGAGCCAGGCTGCTTTGGAAGCTGAAATCGCGAGGCTGAAGTGCTTGCTGGTGGACATAAGGGGCAGGATTGAAGGGGAAATTGGGTCCTTTCCGTATCAGAAATCGCCGAATGCGAACCCTCCGGTGGTTAACGTGCCTGGTTCTTATGTGATGAACCCTTGCAACATGCAGTGTGATGATAGGGTGTACTGCCTTAACCCCGATGGGAGGATCGTGGAGAATGTGTCGTTAAATGGGGAAGAGTTTGGTGGTTGTGAGTTTGAGAACCTGCAGTGTCTAGCAAACCAGAACTTGGGGCTCAAGGAGCTTCGTGCATGTGGAGCTGGACAGGCAGGGTCTAATGTAAATTCTTCTGCGTCAAAAAGAAAAGGTGGGACTGCGTCACATGCACTGTCTTATTCTAGGGTGAAATGTTTGATTTGTTGCTTAATTTGTGTTTATTTTTATATTTTAATTGCTGATTGATGGTATGGTCTATTAGCATAGAAAATCATCGAGATTTGAGAAAATGGAAGAAAGAGTATTGAGATTTGAGCTTTAGGGAAATAAACTTGCTTTGCAATGTGATCTACTGCATTTTTTTTTTCTGTGGGTCATGAATTGTTGGGAATTCTGATTTCAGATGGTCAATCCGGAACAAATTTTTGTTTTTATCTGGTATTGTCTTTGTTTGCTAAGATTCCTTGTTGTACTCATATTTAGGGCTGAAATTTGATTGCTAAATTTTGCATAGGATTATAGTTAGCTTCTATGATAGTACCAGGTTTTGCAAGGGTAATTACTACTATTTACTAAGTATTAGAGATCTTGTAAGATGTTGTAAGTTAACTAAAATTCGCCCATAGTACGCATGACTTAGCAAATGAAGCCATGTATGACTACATCTCCATCCGGAAGATTAAGCAACTGAAGTTAAAAGATTCAAAATACCAGATTATTTTATTGAACATTTTTAGACCCTGCCAAGAGTGTTGAAACTAGATTTTCTTTTTCAGTTTTGTTATTTGAATATGTTTATCCCGTTTCTCAATGAATTCTCGAGTGCAGTATGATAACTTCGATGTTTATTTTCAGGGGGATCTCGTGCAGCAACAGCTAGTTGAAGACTTAATAGAATGGTGGTTTTCATCCTTGCCATGGTAATATCTCCTTCCAATATCTCGTTACCAGTTGCAGCATCAGCTATCCGTCAAGTCATTTTTTAAAATCATTCTCTCTTTTTGACCCTCTGCTGCATTATCGTGGTTCGAATGGGTGTTCTACTATGGAAGATTCGACATAAATCAATGTTTCTTCTAAAAGTGTTATAGTTGATCCGTAGACAGCATAGCTTATGGCTGAGAGATTTGGTTGTTCTCTGCGCAATTAGTTTTCGTGTTTTTTTTTTTATGCATGGAACTAGTAAAATTGACATCATAAATGTTTCTATGCTCAGTCACTTTTACATCTGTCAGTATGTGAGTATATGTTGCTTTGTTTAACAATAAGAGGACTTTTAGTGGCGATTCTAAATTCGCAAGTTTTTCCTTGCTGGATTACAGAACTTAGGGCAGATGGGGTGTGTTTCATCTTTCGGTACTTAGTGCTGTGGACAGGTGAGACACCAATGTCACTTTGTGTAATATAAAATCTTGCGTGGGTGAAATAGTAAATTGGCTGTTTTGGTTGCCGGCGTTGTTCTTTTTCCTTTTTTGTTTATCTTAATAATATGAGAGGTTGACTTCTGTGTTTAGCATTTGTACTGGACAAGGGTTGCCTAATATGTATCCAGAAGGAACTGTAGTCCTCTAACTGAAGATTTTGCATGTGGGCTTGTCTTCTACAAGTTAAGACATTCAAGTGACTTGTTTTGTATTTGAGAACGCAAGTAGCTGTAGCCGATTCAATGATGGGAAGCATATCTGCCTTTCTGCACTTAGAGAACAAGTCTTCACTAGATTTTGGTAATTAAAAAGGCCCTTTGTGATCCTATTTTCGGCATGAGATGATTAATAATAACATTACATCATTGTATCCTCTACTTCGATTCGATTGTCATTTCTGGACAAAATTTGTAAGAATAACCTGGCATTAGTTTCTCGTTCAACGTATTACATAATGCATATATCAGGATTTCAAGACTAAGTAAAGAACAAAATTTGTTTGTGTTAAATTTAAGTAATATGATGAAAGCGACTTATTCGTCTGTTAATATTAAACTTGTTTCTACTTCCGGTGAGTTGTGATATCAGTTCTCAAAAAAAAAAGTTCAGTGTTCTTCGTTTCTGTAGACGTTTTAATTACTTTTAATTTATTTTCTAAAGTGTATGTAAGTCTACGTTAGAGTTATTCCATTATTAATTGTTTTTGAAGTGCATGATAGGATTATGACAAAAAGGTTTTCTCTAAAAAAAAAAGGTAAGAATATATATTGCAATCCTCTCCCTGAAAAGTTTCACAAAATTAAGGTTGGTGTAGCTTTTTCCTTTTCAAAAAGGAAAACAGGGCTATAATGCTACAACACGTGGAAAAGCAACGCCAGTACCATTTTTCTACTGTACCCATAAAACTTCGTTGATCTAGTTTGTTGTATAGAAAATTATGCAATGTCCAAGCGCGAAAGTAATGACATGAGTGCGCAGGAATTAAGTTTTTTGGTGCAATTTTGTTTTAAAATTACAACTTCACCCATTTCAGTAAATAAAATTAAATAAAAAGTTACACGTCCTAAAATAAAATGTTTACACATCCTCGTAATTTCACCAACAAAATTACACCACGTGCAAAACCCGACGAATTATCATGGAGCATTTTTATACGCGCTTCCGGGAATTCAGGTTTGACAAAGATACTATGTTGTCATCAGTGTTTTAGGACATTCACAAAAAACCGACAGGCGATTCCGTTAAAGCAAGAAAGCATTTGATCATATGCTGGTTAGTTAATCATTGGCCGTCCACATGTTGTCATCGTCTCCATCATTGTAAATGCTCTCTGCCATTTGCCACACATGGAAAGAATTGTCTTCAGCTACACTTGTGATAACCCATGGCTGATTTATGTTCCATGAAAAATCTGATATTTTCCCTTTGTGACCCCCGTGAGAGAAGAGTAGTTCAGGAGGGCCACCCTCACCATCTCCCTCTATCTGCTCATCTCCGACCCTGAGCCAACATGAAAGTAAAGTGAAAAGGGAACATTTAAACTCATGCTTGTAATTATTATGCCTTTATAAAAGTTCGCTGTTTGCAACCAAATTACGCTAATCGTAGCAATTAGAAGAGCTAATGGATTGGATATGTGATGCTTACTAATGGATCTGTATCATAGGATGAAACTAGTGACTTTGAATCTTCTTATAATTCATAGTGTATCAAGACAATTTCGTAATATCATTATGAATCAAGTGATTCAACGATTTATTACTTTTTTCTATTTTTCACTTTTCTTTCACCAGTTTCCCTAAATGAAAATGATAAGTTTGTGTAAAAAGAAAGAACTAACGTTGTTAAATCAAAAGGAACTAAAAAAACACTTCTAAACTTATGTCCTTTTATTATTCCACTGTTTTATTTGTTACTTACTAATTTAATGTATGCACTCAATTTGCATTGCATTGTTTCATTCTTGTAAATAAAGGCTTCACACAATTCAATATAACCGATCCTTTTGGTTTTAAGAGACATGGTTGAGTAGGTTTATATATTTCCAGTTCAAAATCATCATTTAACCCTAGCATCAATTCAAAAATTAACCAGGCAATTCTTGATTTTGTAAACTTGAGCAAATTGCTTCATATTAGACCGACTATTGCAACATATGTCAGTGAAGAGAAAGAAACAAAGCACTCTGCCCTTACCTGTTAAGGTCCCAAACCATCAGCCGTCTGTCACCGCCAGATGATGCCAACACAGCCTCGTGATGAGGATCCCACTCAACCTGGAATACTTCATCGCTATGCACATGAAAAACAAAAACCAATGAGTAAAACAACATGCGAACCCGCTAAATTAACGACTAATCCGTTATCATATTGAAATTATATCAACAAAAAACAATTATTTCACCTATGGATCAAGCCATTTTTTATTTTTTACTAAGATGTTAATAGTATATTAGGTGTAGTATTAACGAAAACACACAGCATGATAGACAAATGACGTACGTGTGGCTACTTAGAACATGTAGTGGAATTGCCAACTTCCGAGTATCAAAGAGACCAACAGTTGTATCTGAAGATGCTGTAGCCAAAATCCATTCATTATTTGGACTGAATGAAAGAAAGTTAACCTGATTCAAAAAGAAAACAGATACAAGTTACAAACAAATAATATTCGGTTTAAGAGAGCAACAAGAGTCAAACGATTAGATACTTTGGGACCATAATTCATTTTAACACAATGATGACAATTAAACAACAAAAAAAGGAACATAAACATACTGCACAAAAAACAGTGTGCTACAACTGTCCAAAAAAAACCAGCAGCTTTTAGAAATGTCCCTAATACCTATACACACAACCCTAATGTGGTGATTCTTATAACCTCAGGCTCTTAGTACAAATGCCGTTCAGTTAAATCCATGACTTCTTGACTTTGGCGACCTTTAAAATAGCAAGTATATCTCTTCTCAGTTCTCACCCCAATCATTTCTTCACAGAACCCCCTTACCCACAAAAACAAACCAAAAAAAAAACAGACAGCACTATCGTCCACCTTTTTCCTTTCTTAGGAACCCTCTGTAATTCATAATAAGTTTTGACCTATGCAAATGTCGAAACTAAACAATCCTAACGATCTAGCGTACAGCAGTGCAACTTCTGCCTGCACAGAGAAACAATGATCTGACTGACAAGTCACAGTGCTGATCTCGAAAGCATATCAAAATAATTTTTCACACTTGATGAACTGGAGACTCTGCAAGGATTACCAAGCAAGCATATTACCTCTTTTTCATGTGGTTTGACTGAATGTTGGGGTTTGTTAGTCCGTAAGTCCCAAATGACCAATTTACAGTCATCTCCAGAAGATCCAAATATATTCTCATCCTTCGTACTCCAGGACACATGTTCAACCACATTCTCATGACCCTGACAAGACAATCAAAAGTCCAATTCAATCATCAAAGTGACAGGCAACCTAGCAAATAAAAACAGTTGTCATCAATAATTCGCAGCATTACCTTGTAAACATGAACTGCATCAAGCACACTCTCTTGGGAAGCAGCAGGCACATCCCACAAGCAAACCTTATGGTCATGCGAACCACTCAAAAGGTACCCACTCTTAAAAGGGCTCCAAGACAAACCATAGCCCTCTTTATCATGACCCCTTAACCTCAAATCAGGGGCAAACTCGGTCACCCGCTGCTTGTTGCAATCGAACACATAAACCTCGGAACTAGATGTCTTTGCAGCAACAATATCAGGGTTCTGCGGCATACAACGCGCTCGATTCACCTCCCCATCAACAGCAATCCTTTTGGAAATTTGTACCTACCAAAAAACAACAAGCAATAAAACTGATGAATTTCATCGAACAGTTGGTGCCCACAAGGTAACAGTGCAAAAAGACGGGTCAGAGAAAAAACAAACCTTGGGGAGAAACGGGTCGTTAGAGTCGGCGGCGACGATGGGTTGTGAGGTGTCGGCAGGGAGGAATGCGTCGGCGAGAATGAGGAAATTGGGTTCGCCCAGGGCAGTGTGAGTGCCAAGGAGGAGCTTGTGGACATTGAAGGAAGGGTGGGAGTGGGATTGGGGAGCGGAAGGAACCCAGTGAACGGTGAGAGAGGGCCATTGCAGAGGCTGAGAAATGAACAAATCGTACAACAAAGGAGTGTTCTTCTTCCAAACGGAGAACTCTTCTTCTAGTTCGGCTTCAACTTCATCGAAATCATCCGCCATTTTTTTCTGCGCCAAAACTTCAAACCCTCGCGCGCCAATGCCACTGTTGGAGGGAAACAGGCCTTTAAATAGTCCACCTCTACAGTTAAGATGGGCTTGGGCTTGGGCTGGGCTACACAACTCCCGCAAGCCCATTTTAAAGTTCGAAAAACTGAATATAAAAGTTTGAATAAATCACCAAACCTAACACTATAAATTTTATTAAATTAATTTTTTTATATTAAAAACTTCAGTCAATATTATTAAAAGATTTTCATTTATACTAAATTCATTTTAGGAATCTCACTATAAGGGGAACACAATGAATGGTGTTCCGAATTTTCTAGATGAGTATCACTCACAGTTCAATTTGGATTGAAATGTAATGTTATAGGGTCTTTTCTGGAAGAAGATAAATCCAGAAACAAACAGAGCAGAATACGACTCCTATATAGATTCTGGATCATTCACCCCTCCCACCGTCAAAAAAAAAAAAAAAAGGTTTAGGACAAGTACGAAAACCTAAAGTGTAAGTAATAATCACACATCAATATGTAAGAAATTAGTTGTTTACAGAACTAATTTATCAATTTCTCAAGATAATCTTAGTAAAAATTATAACGACTTTTCAAACGGTGTTTATTAATCAAAATCTTTAAATTCAAATTCATAAAGTTTCGACCCACAACTTTCAATTACCACGTGTATGATTGCATATATTGTTTTTCAACATAATCCAAAAAAATATCAATCTTTTTTTCGAAGCATTAATTACAGATATGAGTCTGATCTTTCTTAAATACAATAAGACAGCATTTTTCTTATTTCTTTTTTATATTATAGTTTGCCACCCGACCACTTTCTGTATGAAAAAAGAAACGCGTTTATATACAAATCAAACCAGTACACTCCCATAAATAGGCAATTAATTTTTCAGACAAAATCAATACAGCACTAGATTGTTCGCATTAAATTGAAACAGATTCACATAAAATTATATTACAATTTTTTGAACACAACATTATGAAAAAAAAAAAAAAAAAAAAAAAAACAAAAACAAAACAAAGGAATATTTTTTTTTATTAATTTTTTTTTTTGACTTCTTATAAAAATAAAATAAAAAAAAAAAATAAAAAAAAAAAAAAAAAAAAAACAG
>Ga0123340_1003679_pt1 | contig 14393 bp, 7 predicted proteins | sample SirMexnodulemix_FD_89961 | JGI IMG/M metagenome (GOLD analysis project Ga0123340, IMG submission 89961) | Root nodule microbial communities of legume samples collected from Mexico - Siratro Mexico nodule mix | ecosystem: Host-associated > Plants > Roots > Nodule | place: Mexico: Nepantla... | reverse complement strand
TATTATTATAATAAAATAATAATTGAAGTAAAAAAATTAAAATACTTAATAAAATAAGTTTAATATTTTGTTAATATATACATTTTATATCAAAATATTTAAATTTGATAATTTGTTTAATATATTTGTATTATTGAGTATAATTTTTTAGTCAATAATCTTGTATTTTATTTTAAATTTGATTTTAACTTAAATTTATATTTATGAAAATTTATTTTTACATTGATTTATTTTTAAAAAATATTTTACAAATTGTTTTCTAAATATATTAATATGCATCTAAAATTATTTTATGACATTAATTAAATCTATTACAATTTTTTTTCATCCAAACAACCTTATTTTTTACTCTATTTCTTCTTTTTCTTTTTACCTTTTCTGACCTCCATTTAATCCAAAGTTTGAAAATATGTTAAGTATTTATGTATATGTCAATGTTTGAAAATTTGTTAGATATTTATGTATATCATGCAACTTTTTTAGTTTTTAGATGTTACTATGACATAGAGTTGATGAAGGTTAAATGTAATTAAATTAAATTGTGTAAGATGTGTTATAAATTTTATTATCACATTAATTATGTATTTCGTGTCTTTATTACAGTGCCGTTTCTAATGACTTAATTATTCCTTGCAGTGACAATTTCTATTGCGGTTTCATTAATAAGTTTGTTAGTAAATTTATTAGTAAATTTATGGCTAAATTATCTGTCAGTAAATTTTGTGAATAATTATTGATAAATTTAAAGTAAATCATTGCTAAATTATTTGTTAATGGAATTTGTCAATAATAATATTTTATTGATAAATACTTATCTATTAGTAGTTATCCATCGATAAATTTGAAAACTTTTTTAATGAATTTGATATAGTTGATTGAAATTATTTTTAGTTACAAGTTTAAAATGTTTAGAAATTCAGCTTTTATTAAAAAAAATTGCATATTACGTTGATTATGACCAAAATCAATGTAATATATACTCTTGCAAATGAAAAATGATACATTACATTGTTTTTATCAAACAACTAATATATATTTTTTTTCAATTCGAATAATGTATATTACATCAATTATTTTAAGTAATCGATATAATAACTGATATAATATGTTATTGAACAACCTTTTTCACAATATTTACATGTTAAAAATCATATCAATTAAATCATGCGTGTTGTAGTAACACTCATTTTTGCTTCGATTTCACATTTACATGAAACAACAAATGATTTAAATACTTGATTAAACACTCTTAAATAATTAATATAAAATATTCTTTTCTAGTACTATAGGTCAGGTAATGTATGTTATATATTTAAAGAAATCTGTCTATTAACCTCAAAGAAGGATAAGAGACTAAAAAATATAGATATTTAGATTTGTTGCGTGAGTTATTAATCTAGAAAGTATGGTATACATGGTCAATGAAAATGAGTTGTTAATATTAAAGTTTGTGTTGAAAAATCGTGTAAATCTAGGATAACTTTTAAATAAGTTTTTTTTTAAGTATTATTTTACGTTCTCAAACCCAGTAAAACTGTGTTTATATCTAGAAAAAATATACACAAATGTATTTTAGAACTAAAAGAGGAGACAAAGGGTAAAATATTTCACATAATTTTGTAGGAGTTTAAGTACATACCAACCACATAATACCAAAGAGAATTAAAAGCTAAAGGGACCATGACACTTTTAGTTTTTTTGTACTTATCTTCTTTTCTTTAGATTGCACTACATCATGCTTGCTTCAGATTTTTTCCGAAACACGTTATGCCGTGTCAGAAAATGGAGGTTGAAGAAGGCAACAATGGAAGACACATGTGGGTTGGCCCATCCCACATGTGACCTACGCAGGGAATATATATAATGCATCTACAACAATCTAAGATTTTGCATCCCAAAGCACAATTTCTAGGGCACTCACATGCGTTTGTATCATCAATTATTATTTCCCAATTTTCCACCAAAAGGACCATCTTATAGCTCCCATATTAAACAATTTGGTTTAATTATAATGCCATCATCACGTAATTGATTGTGTTTTATTGGCACAAATCTTTGTAAGTTGTTCTCTCTCGTATTGTACCTACTCCCACTTGTCGCATCATAGATATGCTTACTTCCTTAAGGATTATATATATTTTCATGGTGGACCACCAGTCTTAGGTTTGCCACCCCCAGGAATGGAATTAATGTTGGTACTAATTATACATAGTCCAATTTGTTCAAATTAAGAATTTGTTCACATTAAGATCTTTGCTCTCGTGGTATTTTTTAAGATTTCATTACAAATTTACTTTAAGATCTTATTACAATTTTACTATGATACAAGTCTTATAAAATATTCGTTTTAAGAGAATAGAGATATATTTAAGATAAAAAATATTTATTTATTTTTATAACCAATATATTATTTAAGACGTTGTATTGGAAGGATCTTATATAAATTTTATACTTATGATCCTAAATAATCTTTACGATGAATATGTTTAAAAGAACACTTTATTAGTTGCAAACATTTGATTTAATTATAGATACAACCAATCAATTTTTTCACTCTTACTCTAACTTTTAAGGCACGGAGTCGGTAACATTTATTAATAAGGTCTATTGATTAAAAATAAGATTTATTAATAATTTATAAATGATGTAAATCTCATCTCAGTTTTGCGAATTAAATTAAGTTTATAATCTATTTTAAAAATAATATTAGAAGCTATTCTAAAATTATTGAACCTATCAAACCACATTTAAGTTTAAATATATAGTCTCACCTATGATTAGTCTTAAATATATGGTAATAATAAATTATAATTTGTTTTAATTTTAATTCCATGAAAGTAGTTGATTATTTTTCCTATGTTAAACATAGGTTGTTTATCCTTTTTCACATTTTATTACATTGGTAATAATTAATAGAGTTATATCATAGAGTTTTTTTTTTCTTATATTTATCAGTGTTCTAGTATAATATAAAGTAACCCTGGAATAATTAGTGGTCAATATGGACCATTACGTAACTCTCGTACTTTGTTCTCTCTCCTACTATGTCTAGTCCTGATACGCTTTCTGTTATTATCGTTTCCCTGAAACACAGCAAATCCACATCTAACACCATCATCTCAATCCTCATCGTCAATTTTTCCAAATTTCTGGGTTCACCCTTTTCTCATTTTCTACCTCTTCAATCCAAGTTTGTACTCCCAATTTTCACCTCCATTTTCCTTTTTCTTGTATAATTTCCATTATTTTATTGTTTAAGTTGTTATCCCATTTGTGTGTGACAATCAATGATCTATTTTTATGTAACTTTTAGTTACATGTTACCCCACATGCTTATGTTGTTCCAAAACATCTTGAATTAACGCTCACTCTACTAGGTAACATTGTTAAATTCGGTTGACGGACACATAAAAACATCAAGATCATATTGTACCTAGTGTCAACTAATTTCATTGCTCATTAATTACTATTAATCACAATGATTCTGTTTGCACTTTTTTTCGACCATCTCTTTTGCTGTGGATTGAACTGTGCAAATTATGTATATTAGTATAATTGCTGAATTCAGAGGAATCTTCAAGCTTTTGATACATTTCTAGGATTCCTATTAGGATTTTTACAACTTTTTGCCATCCAATGTCTCAGGGGGGGTCTCTGTGCATGATACCACTCCAAAAGTATTTGAACAATCACTTGGCCAATGAGAGATATACAAATGGATCATAACTGTAATTCGCCAAGAACGCCTCGGCTAAGGAGACGCTCAAATGAGGTTGGTGTAGTGAATTGACATGTCTGCTTGTGATTGAGGAAAATTTTATTTCAAATTTTCAAGTTTTAATGCGAAGTTATGCTGCTGAGAGACCTGTTATCTAGATTCTGTCAATTCAGAAAACACTATTGCTACACAGAATTATCAATTTAGAGAACATTTGATTCATGTAGTTGATGAAATAATTATTGAATATGAACCTTTTTCCCCCTAACTTGTGCATAAATATGTATAAGAATGAATGTAATTATTGAATATGGACTTCCATTTAGCTTAAGTATAAATTAGAATTTCATTTTTGGAGAATTTGAAACTTATGCTAGCTTTTTTGGTGCTAGATTCCTGCAGAGATAAACAAATCAAATGGAAACTTTTTACTGGTGGATGATAAATATAAATACAGATCAATGTGGATTCGTGCATACTCATCTCTGTGGATGTTAGCTAGTGTCTCACTAATCATTTACTTAGGTCATCTTTACATCTGGGCCATGGTTGTTGTTATCCAAATATTTATGGCCAGTGAGCTCTTCAATCTACTTACAAGAGCAACTCAAGATAAACGTCTCCCTAAGTTTAAGTTCTTGAACTGGTAAGCATGCGTGCTGTTGTAATTTCTAAATGATAATTGTGTGTATCAGAAATGCTTCATATATAGTGTTTTCCAAAGATAAGATTCCGAATGCAATGTCCAGGCACTTTTTCTTCACAGCAATGCTTTTCGTATATGGCCGTATTCTCAGTCAACAGCTTGTGAATACAGTGACCTCAGACAAATTCATGTATAGGCTTGTGAGCAATCTGATCAAGTATCAGATGGTTATATGTTACTTCTTATATATTGCAGGTTAGTTCTTCCAAATTTATTCATAGGAAGTTGATGTATGATTATCCTATCTCAATTATTCTCAACCAAATTTTGGTAAGAGAGGACACAGATAATTATATATATCTTCAAGCAAGATACCTATAGGTGCTGTCTTTATTTGTCATATTTCTTATAAATCTAAATCAATTCTTTTGAGTAACTTAATTTTGCTATCTGATATATTCCTTTGCAGGTTCAATAGTTTTGTTGCCCTGTAATATAAAATAATTCTTTCATTCCTGTATGGTATGTTCATTTCATCTGTGGTTTCAGGTTTTGTATGGTTTATTCTGTCATTGAAGAAGAGATATTACAAGTATCAGTTTGGCCAGTATGCATGGACACATATGATACTCATTGTTGTGTTTACCCAGTCTGCGTTCACTGTAGCCAACATATTTGAAGGGATATTCTGGTAACATGACTTCTGCTGAATTACTTGATGATGTAATCTACATTTTCTCATTCCTTCTTTTAGTTTATTATTTCCTATTTAATGTGACTTTAGCTTACTTAAAACATCTTTACAAATATGATTATACGCTTCATTTATATTTGATGACAAAATTGTTGACCACAGTTACTTACAGAAAAGGATACATTAAATCAATAAACAAGACAAAATTTCTAGCAGTTTCATTTAATAAAATGCATCCTGTTTTTTCCTGGTAGCTTTCTTTATTCTTGTTTTTACTCAATATACTGCATGGTTGTGGCAATTATATTTGAAAAAAGGCATTAACGTTATGACCTTGAGTAAGAGGATAATCAGATTTAAAGATGTTTCTATTAAATTTGTGATTTGATTTAAGATTTTCAATACGAAGGAAAAGGGTGAAAGGAACACAAATAACAGGACTGTATATGAACATGCATCATGATTCATGGAAGTTATATTATATCATGTCTATATTTTTTTGCTCCTAAAGAGTTTCCCTTTTCTCCAAAAGCGCCATCCATGCTTTTTCTTCATTCAATAGAAACTCAAAAGATTCTAATATAAGTAGCTCCTTTGGTATTGCTAATAACAACTGTTTTTCAAACTTCAATTTTTTTTTTTTTTAAATCTAACTTGTTAAATTATTATGAAAGGTTTCTGTTCCCTGCATCCCTAATTGCTATGAATGACGTTGGCGCATATTTCTTCGGTTTCTATTTTGGGAGAACACCTCTGATCAAGCTTTCTCCAAAGAAAACATGGGAAGGTTTCATTGGAGCTTCTGTTGCCACTATGATTGCTGCGTTTACAGTAAGCATCAGTTAGTAACATCTTGCTTTTCTTTTGTTCATGCCTTTTTTTCCATAACAACCATCCCAGAAAACTTTCAAAATTCACATTTTATTTATAACTGTACTCTACTAGATCATGTGTTTGATTTAATGATATTTTCAGTGTAATTGATTTACATGATGATGTCACCTGTGTTTATGCAGTTTGCATATTTCTTGGGTCGCTTCCAGTGGCTAACATGTCCAAGGAAGGTAACAATTTTGATTAGTGCAATCATCTTGGAGGAAATATCTGTGTTGTTCCTAATGATGGTGAAATAAATTCAGGATTTATCAACTGGTTGGCTTAAGTGTGACCCTGACCCAATTTTTAAGCCAGAGTACATTCCATTGCCTGCACTGATTTCTCATTCGGTAAGACTTCTTCTTCAGATTTAGCTGTTGCTCAAAATTTAACATTGACATGCATGTAGTGAGGTCGGTTTGGATATTGTGGAGGTGAAAGCTTAATGATATTAATGTGTAGTAAATATAATAAACTTACCATGTATCTTTTTTATTATTAGGATAGATTTGTTTTGCATGAGAAATAATCAAGCCATATGAATATAACTACACAAATCACTTTGTCCTAGATACAAAGCTGTAGTAATAGGTTCTCATACATTAGAATAAATAAGATTAGAAGGTTCAGAACTTTCATTTTTGCCGAGAAAATTGTTGCATGATGACAAATATCACGTTTGAAAACAAACTATTTCGAAAAGATCAAACCCACCTAAATTTAAAAGATAAATAATTTGAAAGATAAAAAGGATCGAAATCAGCCTTAAAATAAAATAAAGAATAAAAAATATAATTTGGCCAATTCAGTGTTGCTCTTCATAAAGAGTTTAAAGACTGAGCTTTTCATTTTGCAACATTTTGTAGCTTCCTTGGAAAGAGATAGCAGTTTTGCCAGTACAGTGGCATGCCTTGTGGATGGGACTATTTGCGTCAATCATAGCGCCATTTGGAGGTTTTTTTGCCAGTGGTTTCAAAAGAGCTTTTAAAATCAAAGTCTGTTCTTGCTCTTTATCCTAGATATTTATTTTGTTTGAAACTCCCAAACATAGTAACGACATTGATATCTTTCATTGATTACAGGACTTTGGTGACAGTATACCAGGACATGGTGGATTTACAGACAGAATGGACTGCCAGGTTTGTTCTGAGATTGATAATTGTATATAATAATAATAATCCTTAGCATATATCTTAATAGGCTATTACTTAATTCAGGATAGTTCTCAGTTTTTTTTTATAGTATTGTAGTGAGTAACTGCTATGATTGTTAAGTTCATGCTTTAAGTTGGGAGTATTTTCTTATGTTTTATTTCTACCCTTTTGTTATGGATGAGCTAGGATATTCCATAAAGTTGACTTTTCAAAGTGCAATTAATTCATTGCTAGAAAAATTATGTGGTTTTCATATATACCTGGTTGTAATGCTTAGCACTTGACCATTTAAAGCACTTTCAATTTTACCATAAATTATGTACTACTTTCTATGACATGCAATAAAGTAAAGTACACAAATATCTCGGCAGTTGTTGTGAATGTTGTGTTTTATACTGCTTTATGCATCCTTTTCAGATGGTAATGGCTGTTTTTGTCTACATTTACCATCAATCATTTGTTGTCGGCCAAGACTATTCAGTAGAAATGCTTTTGGACCAGGTGTGTCTCTAGTTTAAGCATTTCATTGGTTAATTTTCAATCATGTGAAGATTATAGAATGCTGTTTCATTTCCGTTCCAATGATGCACACATCTAAGTCAAAAACAGATTACATTTGGCTATGACTATTGCCTATAATCGTAAGTTGTAAAATCATATGCTATGTTTTATCTATGTAGATAATGAGGAACCTTGGTTCAGAGGAGCAGCTAGCCCTCTACGCAAAACTTGGGCAGATATTGCAAGAAAGGCGTTTATGACAAGTTCACTATACACCTAATAAAAGCATTCTTCAATTGGTGTTATATCTGTAGTTGAAGACCCTGTTGGAAGAAGCTGTGTAGATTAGTAAACAATTTTTTTAGACTTTTTTGTTAACTGCCAAACTATATTAAGTACAGAGTGTAGCGATCCTTGCATGTGACAATACATTCCTTCTTTTACCTTTAGGGCTTAACATTCACATTTAAATTGGATTTTTAATGAGAAGTATACTGGCGTTTTTCAATACTGTTTTTTGTTAGTGCTATCTATTATTAATTTATTGTAAAAGTCTCAATTTACAAACTTGTAATACATGTTTCTATTCTGAATAATCTTTCTTCAAAATTCAATCAAGAATAGTTTTTTTCTCATAACTTACATCCGCTGAAACAAAATTCTTTCAAATGAACCTGCAATTTCATTTTTCTGATTTGTTTTGGCTGGTGCTCATCTCTCATCTAGTTATATATTGAATCTCTGCATGTTCTCTCAACCATTCAAGCACTTTAGCTCCTTCAAGTATTTCTTGAACCTTCAGGAAAGTTCAAAGGATCATATCAATCAATCTGTTAAATTAGTTTGGCACAAAGCACACTTTTTTATCTTCTGAAAATGCAACCTATCCTACAATTGTCTGGCCACTGTATATAATTTGGTTAATGAAAATGGTATGCACTATGAAATGCTATCCCTACATGGAACATTTGAAAACGGTTCAAGATATTTGTGTATATATATGAAACGACGAAGCAGCCAGTACAATAAAAAACAGTAAACAAACACGGAAGTATGGTGCAAACCTGATCCTTCACCCGTTCCTCATCATATTCTTGATTTTGACGTTTGAATTCAGCAATGGAATTCTCAACCTCTTTGACGAGGTCCTCGGTAGCAAACTACAAAATATACAAATGCACAAATCGTTTTTATAAGAAAAAGTGACAGATATACTAGACAGCTTAATTATAAAACAACTGATATGCAAAGCAAATGTTTTTTCTCAATCACATAGAATTGGTACACTCGTTCCATCTTTTGTTTGACAAGGGGAAATAATTTGTTGTCAGCATGATCTGAGCAAATATGTATAATGGACACATCTTTATCAAACATGGTACCTGCAGATTTTCACGCCTATATATATCACCCACTGCCAGATTCTGTTTTATCAAACTTGTTATATTTTCCTTCTGATGCTCAAGATATTGGTTCACAGCCTTTGGACTTGAGAGAGATGCCAGCTGTTCTTCACTTAGTTTCATTTTTGCCTGAGAGAGATAAGAGTTTTTTTTTTTTTTTTTCATTAAATTGTGAATAAGAATGTAAAATTTTTTAAATGCCTGAGTGGCCTGAAAATGATGCATCTTGCAATCAATACCTGTATTTCTAATAGGTTGGCTCCATAAAGCTGCCTACCTTGTTCCTCAAACAAGGATTGAGGTATATCAACTTCTACCATCTGAAAATGACAAGATGCACAGATCTTTTATCAACTTGTTGATAATGGTTTAGCTAAATTTAATACAGTCCTAAGCTGTCCTAATTGCAGTATCAAAGGTGGTGTTTAATCCCACATCAACTAGAAAGACAATTTCAATAGAGCTAATAAAAGCTTGAATTTCACTTTACAACCCAATTTTATGAGACTGAGTTGAACTTTTTAACCCAAATTCTAAAATGGATATATGTCTAAAAAAAATGATATTGATAATTACTCTAGTATATTCATGTTAGATGCAAGAGTGCTTCATTATGCACACATACAGAAAACACGGTGCAAGGTACATGCTAATAACCTAGTAGATAAGACAGAATCAATCTAATGTAATATTACCTTAGAAATCCGATCTAAGATAGCATTATCAGTTGCTTGTTCTCTAGCTGTTTGCTCCACCTCTAGGCATCTCTGTAACAAGATGTCTTTGACCTGACAATTCATGTTAGAGAACTTTACTCTGAATTCAACTCAACATAATTCCTCAGTTTAGTTAACAATCATAGCAAGGGTAAAAAGGTCACCTGCTCCACTGTGCTGCATCCAGGGAGAAGCTTATCAGCAATAGAATCATCCAGTTCTGGCAAATCTCTGTAAAAAAGTTCTTTGCATTCAACCTGTTATGAATGAAAGAGACTTTTAATAAACATGATCAGTATACGCAGCCAAAGGCGTTTTTAAGCAAGCTACAAGCAAATATGAGATACCAAATATGCACTTGTACATGATACAAATGTGTGTACCCATGAAAATGGGTTGAGCACTGTGTACAATATTTAGGAAAAGTTTGAATCCCTTTGAGAGGAAGTATAGTTGAATTTGGCAGAGGGATAAACAAACCCTCAAATGGAAAGCAACAAATAAGTAAAACTGCATTTAGCCAAAATGCCTCAATATGGTGCAATAATTACACAAGTTGAGCAATAAAGGTAAAACTACATTTCTTGATTTCATCCTCATTCTAGGAGGTAAATGCAAAGACAGAATATGGTACTCACAATCAGCTAGAGATGAAAAAGAGCCATAAAGTATGAGACATATATGGCCAAAAAGTACTTTTTATGAAGAATTTGGTATCTGGAGGACCAAAAGAAAAAAAATAAAATAAATACATGCCAGTTTATGTCCCTAAAACTTTTTTATTCAGCACTAGAAACTTACATTAAACTGAGCATGAACACCACGAAGATTTTCTTGCTTCCATGTTTCAGGAAATACAAGCGGAAAAGATTTTGATTCACCACGTTTAATTCCAATTATTGAATCAAGGAAACCTGGTAAAACCTTGTCCCCGTCTTCTGTATCAAAATTAAAACCTGCATAACCAATATAAGTTTAGAGGAAAAGTATACATGATCTATTACAAAAAGCAAAGACTTCTATCACTTATCAGTTTGTTATCGTCCTTCAAGCACAATACCAGACCTTTAGTTTCAGCAGAAGGAATATTTTTAACATTTGATTCATCTTGATCAATGGTTGTTGCTGAGATGTCAAGGACCACAACATCACCAACCTGTGAACAGCAAAAGAAATATTTTGTAGCAGCCAGATAGTTTTGGTTAGACTAGTCAATATCAATTAATAAAAATATTAATTTTTAAGATATCAGTAAAGATAAAAAATTAGCATGAAAATAATCAGTTAACATCTTTTATCGTATCAATCGTGACTAAATATAAAACACGCATGAGGAAATCTCTATAATTTGTTAATAAACTTAGAAGTTTTATGAATAAAATGATTCATACAAGTTCCAAATAAATAGCATTTCTAGTAAATAATCATTTTAAGAACAAAAATAAATAGTAGCAGACTGGAATAAATTAAATTTAGTCACCTGTAACCCTCTGTCAGCAACTACTTTCAGTGCACCAATGGACTTGTAACGCCTTCTAAATTCTTGTTCTGCTGTTATTTTAGCATCTATATCGCTATCTATCTCAACAACAATCTTTAAATTTTTGTATGCATTATTATCAGGAATCCATTTGATTTCCGGTGCAACATCAACAATGACATCATATCTGTGAAAGTGAAAGCAGTGAGAATATTTAATATAATTGCATGTGGAAGTCATTGGCTGACAACATTAGCATTCTAGAAGATAATCTTCCTTTTCTCTATATTGTGACAGAAGATAGTTTTAGTATTACAGATGCAGCAAAGGTAAAGGAAAATAACAAGTATAATGGTAAATAGATTTCAAAAAGTTTAACCTATAGGTTACCTAAGAGACCCGAGAGAAGAATATGTCTCCTCCATTTCAGAAAACTTGGTAGCTATACGTACTGAGTCCTGCAAAGCCCTCCCAGTAACCTATAAACAAAATTAATTATCAAATGCTTAAGGGTAAGATCAGAATAATACTTTATCTAATGATCTACTTTATTCAGTAATATCATCGAACAAAAAGATCAGCAAACTACAAAGAAACTTTTTAATCTGTTTATCAGTACCAAGTCCTCAGACCAAAGGCAATTTTGTTGGCAGAGTTTAAATAAATGTGCTATTAGATAGCACTATTAAATAAACTGGGTAATGAGGAAAGGTCAATGGTCAGTTTGAGCTTGTGCAATGTGCATGAACTAATAAGCTTGTCTTTCAAGAATGAAGATTTCAGTAATGTTTGTGATGGATGTGACTGCTCTGTAGTTATGAAACAAAATTGGTAATTAATAACAGATATAATAGTAAGTAAAACACAATGAATCCAAAATAGTCTAATAGACTAATATGAAGAGAACAAGTATGGATGTAAAACATAAGAAAATAAAAAACTATATCACAACATACCGATGTCATAGCATGTGAAAGTGTCCTTCTTAATATAGATTCAATAGTAGCCTTCTGGACATTTTGTCTCCCAACATAACTAATAAGAATGTTTTCTGGAACTTTCTTTCCAGGACGAAATCCAGGGACCTGTATGTAAAACCATGCTAAATTAGCTCATAAGATAACATGTGGTCCTTTGAAACTTGGATCATGACAATCTCAGGCAGACTACTTATAATATATGATGATGCAGTAAATTATTATATGATAGGACAGAGCCCATGGCTTAAGATTGTGAAGTTTAGTAACCATAAATTTTCAATGAAAAACAACAGAGACAGTAGAGATTATAGTAATAGTTTCAAATATAGAAATTAGAACTTATAAACTGAAAATCCCCTTTGACACAAAAATAAAGAGCAGTGTTCTTGCAGACTACAATAATTTGCTGTGTATATCTTCTTTGAGCCAGAATATGATAATAACATTGTATTGAATAATTATACAAAGCATAAGTAACCCAATATCACCTTTGCTTGCTTCATAAACTCTGCTATGACCCTTTTGTAACAATCCTCACATACCAATGGTGGCACCTCCACATGCAATCTAACCTGCAAAGGGAAAGAGATACAGAAGTAAATGTTTAGTGATATGAATCTATATTAAGTCTTTCATTTGCAATTGATTTATGATGTTTGCATAAATTCAGAATTAAATCTACACCCTCTCCTCTTTATGTAACAAAAAAATGGTCATGTTTAAGAGAAAAATACACAATTTCTTTTTTATCAAATAATTTGTTGAGACCTATTAATTGTATTTTAATGTTGTCATTAAACAACTCCATAGGATCCAAATTCACTTTCACTTGCACACTGCCATTGAATAAACACTGTAGTTTGACTACATTTTTTAAAGTAAATTATATATATATATATTTGTATACACACACACATTAGACATCTCACATATCCCTGGTAAATACAGAATACATAAACTTAAATGGAAAAACAGAAAATAAACCAATAACACCTTAATTTTATCTTTCTTCCAAAGAGTCCTAATTATGCTTACACCTTACACAGATTTCACAATTACTATTACCCATTATAAATTATATATCAAATGACAAATTCTGACTTTTTGAATTGAACATTTAAGCAATATCCAAATAAAGCTTATAATAAAACTTAGGAACGTGGCCGTGAGAAATCTACCCACTTTAAAGAATGCAACATAAGAATGGAAAAAAATGGATATAAGAGAAGATCATACACTGGAATTGAGTTGCTCTGTTTCTGTGACCTTCAGTTCTGCCGGAAGACGGTCTTGTTCTGTGCCAACTGCAACTGAGGAAGAGGAAGAAGCAGCTAAGACTGTGAAGGGGGAAGAAAAAGTAGTGCGAGGAGAGTCAAAGGGTCCAAAGAGATGAATATGAGGCGAAAAGGAAGACAATTTAAGGGAATTGAATTTGAAGAAAGTAGCTTTGGCATTAGCACGAAGAAGACGAGTGTTTGAAGAGATAAAAGAGGTGGAAAGAAGAGAACTTGTGAAGGTTCGAGTGCAGAGTTCCATGGTTTCTCTTCTCAGACAGACACAGACACTGTTGTTTAGATAAAATAAAGATAATGTCGGTTTAATATTTATATTTTATTTCTATATTTATTTCATCAAAACAAAGTATAACAATTTCAGTGTGATTCTGCTGTACAATTTACATTATAGTATGTATCAAATAACCAGGTGAAAGTAAAATTTGTGTGCATTGTGTTACACTGTTTAACCTAATAAATTAGTGTACTGTTGTTTGTTACTACATGGAGGAGGCATCATGAAATATAAGATTGATAAGTTGATTAGTCTGTTTTTGGTTAATTTAAAAAGAAAATAGAACTACTAAATTAAAAACTATAATCTAGGATATATAATTAATAATGATACATATATTTAGACAATTGTAGCCATAGATGAAAGAAATGAAAAGTAAGAAGTATTAGAATATGCATGACTCCAATATTAGTATAAGAACATGGTTTGTAGAATATGAATGTTTTGAAAATTAGTTGTAGTAGTTGTAAGGTTTAGAAAAAGATGGTTATTGGGCATTCAGGCTAGTGTTTTAAAGTGGAAGATTTAAGAAAAATTGATCTAGGATGTAATGGGTTGGAGTACTCAAAATACTCAATAAAAACCTTTTTTATAAAAAAACTTTCATTCAATATAATTACACTAATACGAACCTTTGTTCATCCAAAATATATATA
>Ga0123340_1003677_pt1 | contig 14399 bp, 12 predicted proteins | sample SirMexnodulemix_FD_89961 | JGI IMG/M metagenome (GOLD analysis project Ga0123340, IMG submission 89961) | Root nodule microbial communities of legume samples collected from Mexico - Siratro Mexico nodule mix | ecosystem: Host-associated > Plants > Roots > Nodule | place: Mexico: Nepantla... | reverse complement strand
CTTTTTCTCTTTCCATCAGGTTTTTTTTTTTTTCTTTCCCCTTTTTTTTTTTTAATTAATTATCATTTTTTTCTTTATGTTTTTTATATTTTTGTTTTAGTTTTTGTCTCATGCTTGTTTGCATGTTTTTTTTTTTTTAAGGTATGTGGCTCAGGGGAAAGGGATTTTGCAACCTCATAACTTAATTGATGAACTTGACAACATTCCTGGCGACGATCAAGCAAAGTTGGACCTTAAAAATGGTCCCTTCGGTGAAATTGTCAGAGCTGCACAGGTAATTTGTTCTATCATAATTTAGATCAAATACTATTTTAAAGATTTATGATTTTTTTAGTGTTTTGTTAAGATTTGATAAAATTTCATTCAGGTCCCACTAAAAAAAGCTTATCCAGTTTAATTAGGGAGATTTAGATGGCCTGATAATAAATATATATTTTTTTAAATAATTGAATAAGTTAGTATTTGTGTGATGAAAAATTTCACCCAACTTTAACCTTATTTAAAAGCTTATGTGATAATCTCTCATGAACAGCTTTTGTATGTATTAAAAAAATAAATACAAAGCCTCTGGGACCTTGATTTATATCCCAAACAATAAGGGCTTAATATTGCACATTTCCATTATATATATTTTATTTAATTTTTTTCAAAACAAAGCATTTTATTGTCATTGTCGCACAGTACTATTGTTGGTACTGTCAGTTATTGAAACTGTCATATTCGGAGAAGTTACTTGGCAATGACATTGGAAGATTTAAGATATGGAATTAAAAGGTGTAGCATTATTTTTGTGACAGGAAGCCATAGTTTTGCCTCCTTTTGTGGCAATAGGAGTTCGTCCAAGACCTGGTGTTTGGGAATATGTCCGTGTTAATGTCTCTGAACTCAGTGTGGAGCAATTAAGCGTTGCTGAATATCTCAGCTTTAAGGAAGAACTTGTGGATGGAAAGTAAGAAATGCTGCTTAGCTTTCATTGAAGAAATAAACTCTGACCTTGGACTGTTTCTGAAATTGGTGACTGTTTCTGTTTATTGTGCATTAGGAGCAATGACAATTTTGTACTGGAACTTGATTTTGAGCCATTTAATGCCTCATTTCCTCGTCCATCCCGTTCATCATCCATTGGCAATGGTGTCCAATTTCTCAATCGTCACCTTTCATCAATTATGTTCCGCAACAAAGATTCCTTGGACCCCTTGCTTGATTTCCTCCGAGCTCACAAATATAAGGGCCATGTAAGTGTGTTCTGTTATGTTATGAACTTGTTTCAAAAGTGAAACTTATGCACTTCTCTTAGTGATATATATTCTCTTAGTGAGTACTTTTCAAAAGTACTCAATGTCTTATTTATATATTTTTTGTTTTAGTACGAGGAATCAGTAATTGTGAAAATTTCTCTCCCTTGTTGTCCTTGTTACAGGCTCTGATGTTAAATGACAGAATACAGAACATTTCCAAACTTCAGGCTGCTCTGGCCAAGACTGAGGAATATCTTTCTAAGATTCCACGTGATACACCCTATTCAGAGTTTGAATATGTGTAAGCTTATATGTGATAACGGGTTTACGTGTATTCACTTTGCAATAGAGTGCTGTGAGAATTTTGTAGGACATTTTTAGTTTAATTTTTTTTTCCTTTGATTGAATGTAGGTTACAAGGAATGGGTTTTGAGAGAGGTTGGGGTGATACTGCTGAAAGGGTATTGGAAACGATGCATCTGCTACTGGATATTCTTCAGGCTCCTGATCCTTCCACACTAGAGACTTTTCTTGGCAGAGTGCCAATGGTATTCAATGTTGTTATATTATCTCCTCATGGCTTCTTCGGACAAGCCAATGTCTTGGGTTTGCCTGACACTGGTGGGCAGGTATCTCATTTTCCATATACTGAAAAGAATAGTTGAGTTGGATACGCATATGTTGTTTCAGTGCCCCCTGTTTTCGTTTCCCTTAGTTGTTTCCATCCTTTTATCTTACATGGAAGGTTTTATATGCAGGTTGTTTACATATTAGATCAAGTGCGTGCCCTTGAGAATGAGATGCTCCTTCGGATTAAGAAACAAGGACTGGATTTCACTCCTAGAATTCTAATTGTAAGTGTAACTTTTTCGATCTTGCTTTTGATATTGATAAGGCTATTGTATTTGATTGTTTTTTGAGTTCAAATCAAGTTAAATTCTCTGTTGTTCTGAAGGTTACCAGGCTAATACCTGATGCAAAGGGGACAACTTGCAACCAACGACTTGAAAGAGTCAGTGGTACTGACCACACTCATATTTTGCGAGTTCCATTCAGATCAGAGAAAGGAACTCTCAAAAAATGGATTTCAAGGTTTGATGTGTGGCCTTATCTAGAGACTTATTCAGAGGTAACAGACTATAAACATATATAGCTTGAATTGTTCACTTGACCGTGAATCATTATTAGGATTTAAACAATTTCTTAGCTTAATTTAGATTTGTTAAAGAGTCGAGTAACTCAGAACGTATACTGCTTGTGCTATCATTTCCATTTAATATTGATGATGAGTATGTCAACAGGATGTTGCCAGTGAAATTGCTGCTGAGTTACAAGGTTATCCTGACTTCATCATTGGAAACTACAGTGATGGGAATCTTGTTGCATCTTTATTGGCTTATAAAATGGGAGTTACGCAGGTTCTTGTCCCTCTTCTTTCTTATCTTTACTTTGCCTTTGGAAATGTGAAAGCTCATGTTATCTACTGCCGACAATCCACCTTAAATTGATTTGAATGTTCACATGTGTAGTGCACCATCGCGCATGCACTCGAGAAGACAAAATATCCGGATTCAGATATATATTGGAAGAAATTTGATGATAAATATCACTTTTCATGCCAGTTCACTGCTGATCTAATAGCCATGAATAATGCTGATTTTATCATTACCAGTACTTACCAAGAGATTGCAGGAACGTAAGTATATTTTTCACTATGCATGTTTACCTTACTATTGTTACAATGATAATTCTTGATATCGCTTTACACCTTTCTCCCCTTTATTACATGTCTTATTAATGTTATGAGTTATGCTAAGAATCTAAGTGTGAATTTAGAGTCTCACACTTGGTGAAAACGAGCAAGATAAACAACACATAAGGAAAAATACACATATAAACCCATTGTCGTAAGATTTTCTGTTGGAGGGTACTATCATGATCTCTTGTGAGTTTACTCCTGGCTCATTACCTATGACTGTACCATGAAATTTATTCTTCGTTTTGGTATAACATAAATAGTTATGGCTTACAAAAGTGCTCTCAGTTATATCATATACCTAGTCATTTCTTTTGTCTTGGAAACCTCTATGACAGGCGTGTGGGCTAGTTACTATTTTGCTTAAGCATCTCACTGGGCATCTCAGATATCCATGCTTGGTGCTAACTTAGATTTGAAGTTTTTTCGTAGTAATCTTTATATATGTTTTGGTTTTCAGTATGCTAATGCTACTCATTTCATTTTCTTTCACTTATATTTCAGGAAGAATACCGTTGGACAGTATGAGAGCCACACTGGTTTTACTCTTCCTGGGCTGTATAGGGTTGTCCATGGCATTGATGTTTTTGATCCCAAGTTCAATATTGTTTCTCCTGGAGCAGACATGTCAATATATTTCCCCTACTCTGAAAAGCAGAACAGGCTTACATCCCTACATGGTTCAATTGAAAAGCTATTGTATGATCCAGCACAGACTGATGAATACATGTGAGTCTATTTCAGCTGCAAAACTTTTACACCAATCCGTATCTCCATGTGTAGTTGATCTTATGATTAATTTAATAGTTCTGCATTTACCATCCATGCTCTAAAGGATCAACATAAATGAAAGTTGACTTAGTTGTCTGTTATGCATCATGCAAAATCTTAAGTATTGTCCATCAGCTTCCACTTTCAAGTCATAACTTGTCCTTCGGTACTGATCCCTTGTTTGAAAACCCACTCAGACCTCCACACACTTATTCCTAATAAGGAATATAATACTTAAGCTGTTTGTAAGAACTGTTAAGATGTGTTTTGGCGTTATGTGCATGCCACGGCTAATGGGTTTATCTCTATGTGACAGTGGATCACTGAATGACAAGTCAAAGCCCATAATTTTCTCCATGGCAAGGCTAGACAGAGTGAAGAACATAACAGGATTGGTTGAATGTTTTGCTAAGAACAGCAAATTGAGGGAACTGGTCAACCTTGTTGTAGTAGCTGGTTACATTGATGTAAAGAAGTCCAGCGACAGAGAAGAAATTGCAGAAATTGAGAAGATGCATAGTCTCATGGAAGAGTACAAATTAAATGGTGATTTTCGTTGGATTGCTGCCCAAACAAATAGAGCACGTAACGGGGAGCTGTATCGCTACATAGCAGACACACAAGGTGCTTTCGTTCAGGTATTATAATTACACTGATATCTCTTTCCTATTTGATTTAGTCTCTCAGGCTTTCTTTGTAACTACTCCTCCATTGCTTCAGCCTGCTTTCTATGAAGCTTTTGGGCTTACAGTTGTGGAGGCCATGACCTGTGGACTCCCCACATTTGCTACTTGCAATGGTGGTCCTGCTGAGATCATTGAGCATGGTATATCAGGATTTCACATTGATCCTTATCACCCTGATCAAGCTTCAGAGCTATTGGTTGAATTCTTCCAGACCTGCAAGAAGGACCCCAGCCATTGGAAGAAAATATCTGATGGTGGTCTTCAAAGAATTTATGAAAGGTAGGTAATTTTTGCTAAAATTTATTGCCTTTCTTGTGACAAATGCTAAGCTCAGCTAAAATGAACAGGTACACGTGGAAGATTTATTCCGAAAGGCTCATGACTTTGGCGGGAGTTTACAGTTTCTGGAAATACGTTTCCAAATTAGAGAGGCGTGAAACTCGACGATATCTTGAGATGTTCTATATCCTCAAGTTCCGCGATTTGGTGAGTCACATGGCATTTGTTCATGCAGGATTACGAGATTACATGTTTCTGCCCACCACACGTTTAATGTCCCAACTGTCTTTTCACGACTAAATCAAAATTTTCAAATTACAACTGAGTTATTAACACATAGTTACATTTCATGTGGAGATTGGTAGGATCATAGTGATTTATAGTTACCTTTTTTTTTTTTCACAGACATACTACCTATTGTTAGCTTGAATTTATTGAAAGCTGCAAAATTATAACCAAATATTGTAACTTTTCACTAAATTGCAGTCAATAATAGTGTGTGGCGTTTTTCTTAAATGCATTATTAGTTCTTATGAAGAGGTTTGCCATGTGACTTCTTACTTATAGCATTGATTTTGTGCTCTACTACCTTTTTTGCAGGCAAACTCTGTGCCGCTAGCAAAGGATGATGCAAGTTAAGTAGATACTTTTACCGAGGCATGACAGCAGACATAATAAGAATCTATGCAAATAAAAGTTTGCTTCTCGTGCTCTCAAATCTTGTGATGTGATGCGACCTTGAGGAGTTTCATGGAAGACTTATCTATGTTATTTTAGATTATGTGAGAGCGTTGAACTTGTATGTCTCCTGTTTTCGTTTGATCAGTAGTTGGTAATGATCTAGACTTGGATTGTGATCCTCACTGATGAGTAAGAATAAAAAATTCAGTATCTTGGAACTAGTGATGAGATCGATTCACTGTTGGGGGTAAGACTACATGCTAAATGGCCTTGAATTTGAAGTTTGAAAAAACTCTTTTATCATTAACTAAGATCATAGAATATATAGAAGAGGGAATCATAAACTGTTGTTTGATTTCTTTACAAAAAGAAATGCTATAACATGATTTCATAAATACCGTATTATCGTATAATACTGCTGTTTGATATTTTCAAAATCTTAAAATTAAGTTATAATTTAATAAACTAAAATTTGTAGATCGAAAGAGATAGGAGATATATATTTTTTCAAAAGAATTTCACTAGAGAAAAAGCTTTTAAGAATACTCGTTAAAAATAACACTTAAAAATACTTTGGTGCAATGAAGTTAGAATTTGTTTTACGATATCTAGTATAAGTACTTTTAAAATAATAAATAAGAAGAAAAATAAAAGTTAAAATTAGTGTGTGTGTGTATATATATATAAATTATCCTCTAAGAAAACGTTTAGTTTTTTTATGTAAGTTTTTAAACAGTACAACAAAATTTATGTAAATTTTAATTTTAAAGTAAATTTTATACAAAATTATTTTCTAAAAAATCAAAGCTCTATTTCCGTGTATCCACTTTTCTATATCTTAATTGTGAAGAGATTAAAATTTTAATTAAATTACTTAATTGATCCTGAAATTATTTGAAATTTTGTAAGTTCATAAACTAATTTTTTTAACTAAGTAACTGACAATGTATTTTTTTTTTATTTGTCTATGGAGTTTCTGAAATCACCATACATTATAATTTTATAGTAAATTCATGTTGTCACAAACTAACAGTAAGGACCTACTTTATTTTTTGTCTAACCTAAGTATTATGATTATTATTTAACTTGAAGACATATTTTAAAAGGTTAAATCAATTGGGGACCAACTGTAATTTAACCTAATTAAAAACTAAAATAAATACTTTTTAAAATAAAACTAAAAAAGTTTATTTGTTTCACTTTAGGAAACTATTTACCACAGTATATGCTCTAACTAGAATGGCTAAGAGGTCAAGTTAAAACACATATTGAATTATTTAAAATAGATTTGAGGTGTTACAAATTTTAAGCTTAAATGACTGATAAAAGAATTCAAGGGAATTTATCCGATGGAAATGACCGCACCAAGAAATCTCTAACTTGTTAGAAAAATTGATATTAAAATTTTGTTTCTAGTAACTCAAGGCTTAAATGTACATTGACTTAAATATATATTATTTTGAGGAAGGTGAGTAATGGAAGAGATACATCAAGCATAAATATATAAGCTAAAGAGAATAATAGAAAGATAATGATGAGATTTTGGAGGAAGCTAGGAGAAAGGTGATGTTTATATGTTTTTACTTACTAAATGCATGTCTCATATGTTATACTTAATCTCTTTTGAGTTCAACTCAAGTCTAAGTTTAAGTCAAATTTAACTATTCAACTCATTCTATATCATTTTTAAATTCATTACCAGTACACTAAATCAATTAATAGAATAAAATTAAATGTATAACTATAATAAATGACAACTAAAACTTGAATCCTCACGTAATGAATATTGAAAAATTTAAATTTTAAACAAGGAGAGTCACTTCAATTTAAATTTAAGTAGGAAGCTTCATATAAACAACTTGTTCTTATAATAAAAAAGTATTATATTTTGAAAGAGACGACGTCATCCAATTCCAGATAGAAAACGGTTTGAAAGGCGAACAACACTGCCCAACAAATTAAACAAAGGAACAAACAACTAGATTATTATTAACACTCTCATTAAGAAATTTGAGTGGTTACTTGCAAGAAAAATTGCTGTAAATGTTCTTATTCTTATAATTTACAGGGGAAGAAATAATGTGTGTGTTGAACTTTTATGTGAGTCAGAGAGCAGGAATGTGTGTTTCCATCTTAGGTATAACCTCCCACCACTCATTACTTGTTACTTCTTACACTTCACATGTCAATCTTTACCAGCTTTTTTAGACCCTATCATCCACATTTCTCTATGTGTCTTTCAACGGTCAAAGCTCGTTATGTGTAACCCAGTAGAATATTCAAATCAAAATTATTTTCTATCTCATGTGGATTAATCAAGCATTTCCCATTCATTATTATATAGTTATATCTTCTGCCACTGTTTCACTGTTTATTAACTATTCATTACTTCCAACTTTCAAGGATTAGGCCCTCTGTTATGGAACCCCACAAACCATCATTACTATACATTCTCACATTCCCATCCTCAAATTACTCAATCTTCACAATAAACCTTCTTCCATTAAAATCAACAGCAACAAAGTGGAATTAGTTAACACTTAAACTGGTTAATATTAATATTTAATTAAAATAAGAGGTGCGCACACAAGTTGGAGACACTGTTTCCTAGAGTTGGCCAAAGGAGTGTGCGAGATAAGCAAGGGATCCCACGAGAGGTGCGTTGATATAAGTAGCAGGTTCTGATTGTTCGTAATCTGACCGTTCATCAGGGAACCCATCATTCAGATCCGGTCCTCCAACAACGGCACCCACTAGAATGTTGGGATTGGGTGATTGTGAATCCATCACACTGAACCCTGCTGAGCATTGGATCTTGCCAGGGTGAACGCCAATGGACGGCAAAGATGAGCCCCTGTGGTGTATCCTTCGCGGATACCGTAGACCGTACCCCACCATGTAGGACATCTTCAAGGGGTTCTCTCCCAACAAGTAATCCACCTTGAAAATAACAACAAATCAAGATCAATCCATTAATCAGAATAAAGTTTACATTTTTATGAAACAGAATAGAATATATTAGCACCCTCCTCATGGGTCTAGTTTTTCTGTACCTGTTTTTTGGCTATAGCCCGTAGTCTCTTTGCAGTCACTGTGGTTCCACCGCAGTTCACAACCACATGGGCTTTGGTCAAATATTTGGCATAGGTTAAGAGTATGAAGGAGGTGGAAGTCACATACTGCATATTACTATCACCCATCTTGAACAGAAGTCCACCTGTGTTAACAAAAGATGACCCTTACACGCTAATAGTTGCGTAAGAAAAAGGAAATGAAAAGAAAAGAAACTTACCTGGGGTGAAACGGGAAGAGGAGGAACCAGGGATAACAGAACAGATAAAGTTGTCTGCATGCCCCTTGTAGTCATGCAGGGATTGCACCTTCCGAACAAGAAATTCCTAAAACCAAGAGCACAAACATGAGTTGGAAACCATTGTTGATGTTAGCAGCAGCCCTGCAAAAGAAAAGGGGTGGATTTTTTTACCTTAGAAAGCAGTATCCTTGCTCCAACATGCTTGTTATCCCATCCAAAGATATTGTCAGAGTCTGCAGCCCCAAGGGTCTGTCCATTGACTTTAATGTAGTTAAGGTACATTGGGTTCTTAGTAGCCTTGTGAAGCCAAGCAGCTCCCCACAACAGCTCATCCTAACATATTTCCATGGCATCATTCAGGACCTGTTCTTACTCTCCACAAAAATACAATAGAAACTTTACCTCATAACCCGAGTAGGAGCAATAGAAAGGGCACACAACGGACTTCAAGCCATTGCTGTAGGGTCCCCTGTATTTATCAGCAAACTGGAAAACCTATATTCATAAACAAGTACAACATCATATTTTCAGGATTACTTAAGAGAAATCCGTTACAATCAAAACTTGGTTTTCATGTCAAATAAACCACATACACGAATGGCCCTCCTAACCAAAGTTTTGGAATAGGCTGGGTCAGTTTTCTTGAAAACCAGAGAAGCAGCTGCAAGAGCCGCAGCAGTTTCTGCAGCCACATCTGAACCAGGGTTGTTTTTATCTACTTTAAAAACACTTCTTGGGGTATCCATGTCCTCAGGTCTCTCCCAACAAGCGTGGTCCTTCTCAGCATCTCCCACCTACAAAAAACCACTCCCAATAACCATAACATGACAAAAGTTGACAAATGAAAGAAAATATTAGGAAGAGAAGAGGAGACTAACCTGGACATAAATGGTGTCTGGATGAGCAGTAGCTTTAAGAAGATAATCTGTGCCCCAACGAATGGCCTCTCTGGCATTCCCCAACTCGCCTTTCATCACCCCACCAAACTCAAGAACACTCCAAGAAAGCATGGTGGTGGTGAAGGCCATGGGAAAGCCAAACTTGACATTGTCCCCAGCATCGTAGTACCCTCCAACCAAATCAACCTGCATTGTACATTTAAGCCGAAATAAGCAAACTTTACAACCCAAAGAACAAAAAAAAATTGGCGCTGAGATCGAGGGTAAGACTCTGGTGTTAATAGTATCATACATTCATGGCGGAGCCATCAGAGAGAGCAGAGTCCCTCCTCCAAGACATCCTCTGGTTGGAAGGGAGCTTCCCTGACCTCTGGCCCTCAAAGAAGATGATGGATTTTGTGAGAGCATCTCTGTAGTTGTGTGTGGCAGAGTGAGGGTGGTGGTGGGAAAGGGGAGTGAGGGAGTGACAAAGGGTGGAAAAGGCAGAAAGAAGGAAAAGGAGACAAGGAAAGAGAGAGAAAGCCATATTGAACTGCCCAAAGCAAACTGAGCAGACCCAAACCAACCAACAACAAACTGCAAGTATCTCTTGCTCATCTTCTATCTATTTATAAAAGGCAAAACCTCCCTCAGCTCCCTCAGCAGCGTCAGTGCTTGCTTGGTTACAATACAACAAAAAGTAGGTCCATGTACTTAATTTTACTTTTTAAGGTATAAACTCTCACAAAAATCAGTTTGTAATTCCAGGATGGATAATGTAACTGTTAGTGATAACTAATATACTGTTATATTATATCATTAGAGTACGTTTATATATTTGTTTTTTTGTATTAAAAATCATCGTAATGCAATTATGTTTCTATTCTGTTCCTATTTTGTAATAAGGATTAACTCATTTGTAATTTGAGGATGAACCCATTTGTCTTATTTCATGTAGATATTGGGCTCGAACAACATCTTAAGAAAAGGAGCATTTTATATTACTTCTGAACTGAAAAGTTCGAGGAAGCTAACTAATACTACCACTAGTGCAAACCCACAACAGAAGTTTATTATAATATCACAGGCCTATTGTAAGAAACTGATGTTAAAGGAAAATCGAAATCAAGGGGAACATTCATCAAGCAATAGTTATTTCATAAAAACTTATCATATATCTACAATTTTCTCCTGAACTAGTGGCTATTGTTCTTTAGAACTTGTAACTAAAGGATGAATGTCTGTCAATTTGTATATATCTTTACAGAAAAAAAAAATCGTAGACATAAACTTCTGTTTGGTGTTATTAAACAAACATGAAACATCACTGATAAGCAGGTTTTTAACACCAATAATTAACGAGGCTAGTTAGGACTGAATTTATATTAATGCAGTTTACTGTGGACTAGTAAATATTTTTTTTCCATGAAAAATTCAAGGTCTTCAAAATCAAGGAATACACATGCTTTATGTATGTGTATGAACTATAACATATTACTTTTGCAGTCATTATCAGAGAGTCAAGTCATACATACACATCAATGACGCTAAACATGCTGACAGTGTTTGGTTCATCTCTTAACCGCTTGATCCGTGCGCATGGAAAGCTACAGAAACTAACATTTTCATTATTTTGTTAAAGAAAAGTTTAGAGAAACGATATTATCTTTAATTTAAAATTTTATGATATTGAGTTTGTAAAGTTTTTTTATATATCTTTTAATTTTTTTATTTATTAGACGTGAAATTTAGACTCATAATTAGATATTTAATAGTTAATAATATTATATATTTATTTTAAAAAAAATAGTTATCTCTTTATTTTCTAAGAGATTTATATTCTGTTCAAAATATTTTTACCTTAATTTTTTTATGATACAAACAAATATGTTATAATCCTTTGGGTTTTATAAATTAAGAAAATATTTAGCATGATTGAAAAAGAAGATTTTTTTTCTGAAATATTTATTGATTTTTACCACAGTTTCTAAAAATGAAAAAATAATTTAATTTAAAAAGAATAAAATGAATCAAACTGCGTAGTTTATTTTATATTTGATTTACCACTTAATTTTTGTGTTTCTTGTCCATTGCATTTAAATTCGTATTTTGTGGGTGAAGAAATAGAATAAAAACAGGTGCACGGTGCTCGAACACGAAAAACTGTCGGAGAAAAGTGATGAGCAGAAGCATGGAGAAGAAGTGTCCCTTGAAGTTCACCGAAACTCGAAGGAACCATTTTCACAAAGGCCCATACATAACAGGTATGGAACTTATGTATAGGGATAAGTATGATCCCTCACACATATATACTACCAATTGTTACCAACCTCATTCTACATAATATGTTTTGTATAGTTCGTACAATTTGAGTCATGCATGCATGAACTATTACAACTTCTGCAACCCCTGCTGGTATTATACTGCGGAAAGAATGATACATTGCATCTCCAATGTAATAGGATTTTCATTAAAATATTAAACATACTCTCTTTTGCACACATGTCTGTTTGAAAAGCCTGTACACATAGCTCTTTAAATATTCAAATACTTAGCTAGTGGATATATATTTTAGACTGCTTTAAGCTTCGACAAATATAGCATTTTCATTTTTCTGTATATTCTTGCTTCTATTGATACTTTAATTCTTTGACTATAGTAAACACCATGAACTAAGGGAATTTTATACGATGACGAGTAAAGTGGTGAATGAATACCATGTTTTGGAACAACTTATTGATTTACATCCAACACTTTTTATGTTGAATGAGATAATTAAGGCAGAAAAAAATATACAAATACCAACATGACACAAGCAAACACTCTAGAAGACGTCTCCATCTAGTAATCAATAACATTTTAAATGCCTTTAAATAGTGATGTAATTAGGTAGACCATGAGCAAAAGGTGTGAGAGTGATCAATGTAGGGGACAAACAATTTCTTGTATGTAAAAAGAATGTTACTTGAGACCTTGGAGAGAAAATTGATCCAATCTCTTATTTGGAATATTGATTGTTTTGTTTTTCATCCCTAAACAAATTCCTTTAAGCGTAGGTCAACAAATTATGAGCCCCAAGAATAAAGACAGGAAAAAGTTGAGACACAAAATAAATCCCAATTCTTAATTCAGGGAGGTACCTAGGCTTTCCATAACCACAAAAGAAAGACCTATTGCAACACTCAAATATTCCATGAATACCATAAGTGCCAGTAATAGAATTTCGTAGTATTCCACGTGCTTCAAGCTAAGGTAACACAAAAACACTAGTTTTTTTCAAATGACAACTATAAATAATGTGACCAACACCTAATAACTCTACACCATTTATATCCCGTGATGTCTAATTAGTTTCTGGACAATATTAAATGAATCACTTAATGTTTTCATTTGCGTCGGAATGGTACTTTGGACTTTACAGTGTGGGCTGGGTTTGCCATCACAAAGCTGATAATGGATTTTAGCCCAATACATTTCGTTTTATTTTTCTATTTTTCATGACCTTGGTTATGTGAAATGTTTCAATCGAGTCAACTTAACTATTCCACATTATTTTGAAGCTTAATATTTAATATTTTTGGGGAACTTATAATAATTTTGAATTAAATTAAAAAAAATCTAATATTCCAGTTGAAACTTCAAATTCAAGACAAATGAATAACTAAGAAATATCGCATAACCAACCTATTTCATTTATTTATTTATCTTAAATTTTCTCTCATTAGGCTTTGGTCAACTTAATGTCATGTAATCTACAAATACTTGATTTGAGCTTAGTTCTCAGGTAACAAAAAATGCAGAAGAAAGTATCAATTCTTTCCAAAATTTGTACCCCCAGGCCTGCATAATTATGTTTGAAACTCTGATTCTCATATATCCCATAAATTAGGCAGATTTCCCATTCTGGTGCAATTTTGTTTGGAAATTCCCAGAATGGGTAATTCTTTTTTTAATTACCAGTCTGGGTAAATCGTGCCATGTCACAGCGATATTATTATGAAGAAATCGTGTCACTATGACACGATTTTGTTTAGCAGTCAGTGAAATCGTGCCAACATGGCTCAATTTTATGGGTTAATTAAAATCGTGCTGATGCGGCACAATTTTAATGTATTTTTTCTGAACTAAAATCGTGTTGAGGTGGCACGATTTCAGTTCAGAAAAAATACACTGAAATTGTGCCACATCAGCACGATTTCAGTTCAACTAAATTATACAAATCATGCCACATCAGCATGATTTCAGTACATTTATAATTTCGCAAAATATTTGTGATTTGTGTACATAAGTGATGTAGTGGAGTTAAGTATCATATAGTTGGTCTTCCAGCTTTGCTTCTTCTCATGTGTGGGTTAGGTATCATATATTAGACCCGTGTAAGGAGACCAATAGTCTTGGTTTTGAACTGGATGAAATTGAATTTCGTAGGCCTTTAAAATGTTGATGCGGCTGTAAAGGGGAGAACGAATATGGCTAACTGTAGATGAGAAAATGAACAAATAGTTATGACATGTGGACAAGGCAACTTCAGAGCTTGAAATTGTCTGCAATCACACCACCATTTATTTAATTTGACTTTGTATGACATGGGTCGGCGACGAAGTTAGGGAGTAGGTATTTCCTGGACTTCGAACTCTGAGTTCTGTCTGTCGTAGCACTGCACAATGCACATAGCTGATTGTTGTTCATTTTTGTGTAGTTGTGCGGTAATGTCTTTCGTATATATAAGTAATAATTTTCACTTTTAAATATTCTAATAACTTTAACCACACCCATTACTCTAAATTTCTATCAGTT
>Ga0123340_1003673_pt1 | contig 14403 bp, 12 predicted proteins | sample SirMexnodulemix_FD_89961 | JGI IMG/M metagenome (GOLD analysis project Ga0123340, IMG submission 89961) | Root nodule microbial communities of legume samples collected from Mexico - Siratro Mexico nodule mix | ecosystem: Host-associated > Plants > Roots > Nodule | place: Mexico: Nepantla... | reverse complement strand
AAAATGATATATAATTATAAAATAAAAATATATGTAATTATTTTACTTAAATAGTTTTTTTAATAAAGATAATGATTATTTAAGAAAAATAATATAACATTTATGTTCGCAGTATGTTAAAAATTCTAAAGTTATGTACTTACCTTATACTTATAAAAGATAGTATTAAAAATAAAAATACATTTACGATTTAATGATTTTTTTATTACTTATTCAAGATATATATTATTCTTACTATTATTATAAATAAATAAACAAATAAAACAATTAAAAAATTAAGAGAATTTAAATGAAGAATGAATAGTATTATAGGTAAATCCATTAATTACATTTATTTATTGATTAATAGTAGTATTTAAGATCCGTTAGTTGTTACTGTTAACAGAATTTATAATGAGAAGTAACTGAATTTGAAAAAAGATAAAGTAAAATTGCAGGGAAGAGGGGGCCGAAAAGGGGTGGAAAGGAGGAAAAAGTAGAAGTAGGAATTATTATTTTTATTTTTTTATTTAATTTAAAACCATCCTTCCTGTTCCTCCTACAATCTCGTGGTTGCGTGCTAATGTTATGGAGCTTTATGGTTCGTCGCCGCCACCTCCCTCCGAATTCCGCTGCTGATTCTCTTTTTCAACCCTAATTCCGCCCAATTCTCCTTCCCGTAGCCATGTTCCCGTGGCTCAACTTTGCCAAATCCGCCGAGGCCACCTTCTCGCGCTGGGCTCTCAAGAGGGTTTGCAAGTTCTTCCTCAAGAAGAAACTTGGCCAGTTCATTCTCGGCGACCTCGACCTCGACCAGCTCGACGTCCAACTCTCCCAGGGAACCATTCAGCTCTCCGATCTCGCTCTCAATGTCGATTTCGTCAACAGCAAGGTATTCCTGCTATTATCGCCGCCTTTATTTTGATGAATTGGTTGTAGTATTGAGAGAAGGTACGAGGATGTCATAAATAGTGTGTTGCCAACACCCCAGAACGAAGCCTAACTTGAGTTAGTTGTTTATTAAAGCTCACATAGAAGGGAGAGGATTAAATTCTTTTTCATTCGCGTCGTGTATGTATGGTCATGGTTAGGATGTAAAGTCATGTGCTTTCTGTAACTTCTCGTTTTGGCCTGCTTGGTGAGCTTTAATGGTTTACTCTGGTTCTGTCAATTTGTTCTTTTTCTTTTTTTGTTGGTAAAGTAGGGTCAAGGTAAGGCCTTGAGGCTCAAAAAATGGTTTTCCGTCAATCTGTTGTGGTAATATAGTGCTGTCACTTGATATTCTCCTTATACATGCTTCACCTCTCTCATACGGACTAAGAATCCTTTTTGTCAAATAACTTAATGAAGCTCTCACTGAGTAGGTACTCATATAATTGTTTTATACAAGATATAAGCTGTTTTCATAAACTATCGTAGAGTGCTTATTGGAAGAAGCTGAAATCAGTTTATGGATAGCCGGATAACAAGCTCTTTCAAATGGGACCCAATTACGTCAAATGTTGTTTTGTTATAGGAAAAATTTGAATTCTTAATGTGGGGTCTTTGTTTTATCATAAAGTAAACTGTTAAGATTGTTTTTATAGAATTGGATGGTGTTCTAAGCTGAAAAACGTCAAGAGTATTTCTTTCTTTATTTATTTTTTGTTAACTTATTGCCTTCCTCTGCAAATGTTTGACAGTTTGGTAAGACATCATCCATTATGATCAAAGAAGGTTCAATTGGCTACCTGTTGATTAAAATGCCTTGGAGTGGTAAAGGTTGTGAGGTTGAAGTGAATGGGCTTGAATTAGTAGTTTCTCCATGCTCAGATAAAATGTCAACAAGTGAAGATGTAACTTGTGGCATGGATAATAGTGATAATCATCACCACAGACACAGCTCAACGAGGACTGAGCACGAAATATCAGATGATGCTGAGAAGTTGGCTTCAGTGGATGTTCACGAAGGTGTGAAAACTATTGCAAAAATGATAAAGTGGTTGCTCACAAACTTCCATGTTACAGTAACAAATGTAATTGTTGCATTTGATCCATCCTTAGATAATGTAGAAAATAAGACACATTGTCGTCATGCCTTAGTTCTTCAGATTTCTGAAATACAATGTGGAACTAGTCTGTCTGAAGATGCTGATTCGAATGTTGATGTCCTTGGAATAAGCCAGTTAACAAACTTTGTAAAGTTTCATGGAGCAGTTATCGAGCTTCTCCAAATAGATAATGAGGATTTTTACTTTCAGCATGAATCAAGAGCAGGATGTGATGAATCTGTTTTGGGGTCAAATATAGCAACATGTCCAGTCATGACCGGGAACAAAGGTGGATTTAGCGGAAGTATAAAATTAAGTATTCCTTGGAAGAATGGTTCCTTGGACATTTGCAAGGTGGATGCTGATGCCCGTGTTGATCCTATAGTGTTAAGATTTCAGCCTAGCTCTATTAAATGGCTATTGCAATCATGGGAATCTGTAAAGAATCTGAACAAGGATGGCAAAGGGTGCACAAATCACGACGTAAGAGGATCTGCCCAGTTAAATTCTACATTGTTACGTCATTCATCAACTTCAGTTTCTATTACCAATGTTCCCGGTGAGAGTATAATTGCCGACGGTAGTTTGTCAGCTGAATACGCTTCTTTGATCCAACCTGAAACCCTTGCTGATGATTTACTTCCTGCGGCTAATCTTATATCCGATTGGGTACCATTATCTCCACATACAAATCATAATAAAGATGGTATTCAAGAATTTGATTTTGGGGCAAGGTAGGTCCTTCTTTTTCCCTTTTAAATGTTATCATTATTAGAGAAACATTTAATTGAAATAAATTGCTATTGGCAATCTCTCTGGATACCTTGACAAATGACAATTCTGAAAATCTTATTGAGTTTGATCAATTCACGTAATAATCTCAAAATTGCAATTTTCCCTTGTGCTCCACGTTGTTGAATAGGAAATTTCTTATGCTACTTTCTAATTAAATATTTGACATCAATTGATCCTTCCCTCTCAAAGAGAAAAACAAACTCTCCTGTAGATAATTTTGAAATTCATTCAAATATCTCTGCTGGATGTATGTGTTACAGATGAGTCTGAAAACTTTAAAATGGAAGTATAATTTGTGTTCACTGTATTATCAATTAAAATTTATGGTTACTCCGAGGTAAACTTTATAATTTGTATACTTTGTGCAATTTTACCTAATGCTAACAATGTAGAGAAATATCACTTCCTTAGGATATCTATTATGCACATGATAGCTAAATCAATTATGTATTTTTAGGAGTTTATAGGTCTTCCTTGCCTTTATTGACTCTCAATCTGTTGATATTTCTGTTATGGGAATTCTGCAGTGTGGACCAGTTTTTTGAATGTTTTGATGGAATGAGAAATTCGCAATCAGCTTTAGGAAACAGTGGAATGTGGAATTGGACATATTCAGTTTTTAGTGCAATTACTGCTGCATCCAGCCTTGCTTCTGGATCTTTGCATATTCCATCTGGTACTTAATTTTTCAAGCTATTGTTTGTAGTTATTTTTTAATGGAAACTTTATATCTTCAATCTGTTTGGTTTAAACTTTTTATATGCATTTCACTCTTGCATATTGCATTTTTTCATCTCTATACACAAGTAAATATACGGGAGCTAAACTACTATTTCTAATGTCCGTGCTGAACAAATAAGCATACAAAATATATAGTGTTTCCTTTTGATAGTTTTATTCACTAATGTTCATTTATGATATTAATAAACAGAACAGCAACATATGGAAACCAATTTCAGGGCAACTTTTGCTGGAGTATCAGTTGTTTTGTCTAGCTGTGTTGATGAACAGAATACATTTTCCGACTCTGAAATTGGTCACATGGTTGGGTCACAAATTGATTATCTTGGTGCAGAGTGCAATGACATTGTTTTTGCTTTGCAGGTAAATTTTGCTTCTATGCTTTCTCCCCAAATCCCTTTGCAAAATCTTTACCCATGGCTTCATGCTTGCTTTGAGAGACCTATTTACCTGTATATACTCTGATACTTGTTTTTGAATAAATTCCTCCACTAACTTTAAATGCAATGTGATCCCAATAGGTATGCCCTCAAGGCATGACTCTTGATGCAAAGGTGAAGCGTGTAGAAGTTGCTAGTTTTTTGAATATTGGAATTGATGCTAAAAATCAAACTGCTTTGGTTCAACACCTACAAGCTAAGGTCCTTGATGCTCTCCCTTCGTCTACCTCTTACAATGTAGAGTCACATTCATTAATTGGGCCTGTTGCGACAGATTTTCCATTTGGAAATAATGATTGTTTGTTGAAAGTTACACTGTTTAGAACTTCTGGTGTCATGAATTGCAAATTTTCAACGCAATCAAGTTCATCTGATGGTTGCCTGATGGGAAAGACATCATTCTCACTGAACTTGCCCCCATTTATTTTTTGGGTTATCTTTTCAGTAATTAATGTGATCATGAATATGCTAAAGGAAGTTGAGAAATCACTTGGGAAGCATAATAAAGAAAAGGAAATTCTATGTGAAGCCTCAGATAACAAGTGTGGACCATGTCAGAGTAATATTAAGGAAGGTTCTAGTCCCTGTGTGACATCTTTCTCCACAACACAATGCTTGGACAGTGATATATCAATTTCTAATGCAAGAGTGATATTGTGTTTTCCTTTTGAAAGGGACGGAGATCATAACAATTCATTTCCATGGGAACAGTTCATTGCTCTTGATTTTACTTCATCGTCACCTTTGAACAATGGTTGCACTCCAGATTATAGTCAAAGTTCAAATGAAAGTTCAAAGAAAAGATTTCCTTCGGTATCTGCTCAATCTCTTCAACTGAGTTTCTGTGATCTTGACATCTACTTGATCACATCAAGTAATGGTAATGGTGGAATCATCTCCTATGATGTGCAGAATGAGAAATTTTCTGCCTGCTGCTTCTTTTCCATTTTTCATAGAAGAGGATGTTTCTCTGTTTTTCGTGTTGTTTGGCAAGGGGGTAAAGTGACTGGTCCTTGGATTGCTAAGAAAGCCAGATTATTTGCTAATTCAGAGCAAACTAGGGACAAAGAAGACACTAGAAGAAGGGGGCACGAGTTTGTGTCTGCATCAACAGTGAAAGATCTGGAAGATTGGAAATCTCAAACTCAACAAGAGATGATTTTAAGCTCATCGTTTCTCATACATGTCCATCTATCTCAACTTGTGATTCATGTGAATTATTCTCAATATAAAGGCATACATCATCTTCTACATCAGACACTGAATGCATTGACATGTGTGACTTCTAAGGAAGCCAATGTTGAAAAGGATTCTTCTGTCTCACAATCATCAGTATTTTTGGAATGTGATTCTCTTGAAATTCTTATTGATACAGATACCTCTGAGATAACCAAAAGTTCAATCAAGAGTGAACTTCCTGGAATATGGTGTCAGTTCATGCTGAAAGTTCAAAAGTTTGAGGTGCTGTCGGTCACCAATACTGGCGGCATTAAGGCTGCAAGTTTCTTCCGATTAGCTCATGGTGAAGGCAAGTTGTGGGGATTTGTCACAGAACTTCCTGATCATGAGTTTCTTCTGATTACCTGTAGCAACTCCTCTGTGAAAAGAGGTGATGGAGGAGGTTCTAATGCATTGTCTTCCAAATGTGCTGGTTCTGAAGTCATTTGTCTCTCTGACCCCGAGATTTCTAACACTGTAACATCCATTACTGTCAGTTGTGGTACAGTTATTGCTGTAGGTGGTCGTTTGGACTGGTTTGATGCAATTTCATCCTTTTTCTGCTTGCCTGCTTCTAATACCAAAGGGGTAGGAGATACTAATATTTCAAAGAAGGAACAGAATGTCTCTTACACAACTTATTTTGTTCTGTGCTTGATTGATATTGCTTTGAGCTATGAGCCTTATGTGAAGACTCCTGTAGTTCAGAGTGAACTGAATTCAGAGTCTAGATGTTCATTTATCGAAGAAGATATGAGTGAACAATGTGTTTCCTGTTTGTTGGCTGCATCCAGCTTAACTCTGTCAAGTTCATCTTCAGCAGACACAGTTGGAAGTGTTTTCCAAATCCGAGTGCATGACTTGGGGCTTCTACTTCATTTAATATCAGAACTGAATTCTCTGCCTGGCATTTATGGTGTTGAACATCTTCAAAAAGCTGGTTATGTTAAAGTTGCTCAGGAGGCTTTTATGGAGGCGATTTTGAAAACAAACTGTACAAGTAGTCTTCTGTGGGAACTGGAATTATCTAAATCTCACCTTAATGTGGAAACATGCTATGATACAACTGGTAGTCTGATTCGTTTGGCTGCACAACTTCAGCAATTATTTGCTCCTGATGTGGAGGAATCTATTGTGCATTTGCAGAATAGGTGGCATAACGTTCAACAGGCACAGCAAAGGAATGAATTTAAAACTGAAAATAAGAATCTCAGATTTGACTCGATGATTTCTGAACAATGCTCCCGTCCAACATTTTCAACGGATGGATCTAGTATAGCTGGCTGGATGGATGAAATATGTGAAGATGCATTTAAAGTAAATAACAATAATGCACCCCAATCTTATGCTTTTGAATCAAGGATTCCACTTGAAGGAAGCTTAATTGAGGTTGGTCAGATGAATTTGCATAAGCCTGAAGTTCTCTCTCATGAATTAACTTTGACTGAGCCAGTGAGTGTGCTAGGACCAGAAGGTAGCGATACTTCATTTCTGCAAGAGGGTTGTTTTCCAGAGATTATAGAAAGCTATTGTTTGTCTGACTTACGCCCTCTGTCCGAGCTATCTTTGGGTATTCATTGTGATGAGCTTTCTAGCCACAAACTGAGGAATGTGGAACATAAAGAGATTGAAAGAGGAAGTGGTAGATGGTATGGAGGCACCTCTCTGAAAGTATTAGAAAACCACATTGCAGAGGAAAGCAAACAATCTGTACTGAAAAAGGCTGTAGATCATCGAGGCATGCTTTCATCTGACGATAGTTCATCACATGGTGAGGCTTGTGGACGTGTAATTCTTAAGAAAATTGATATAAGATGGAGAATGTATGGTGGTTCTGACTGGCTTGACTCTGGGAAAAATGGAGAGTATTCTGGGAGAGACACATCTATTTGCATGGAACTTGCATTATCTGGGATGAAATTTCAGTATGACATATTTCCAGTTGGACTAAATGTCTCTAACATGTCTGTGTCTGTTCAAGATATTTATCTGTATGACAGAAGCCATGATGCACCTTGGAAACTGGTAATTTTGAAAATTTAGTTGCTTTAAATTACGTGATTTTACATCAAACATCTTTAAACTTACAAATTATAGGTTTTAATATTTCTCTTTTTAAATTGGAAGGTATTAGGATATTATCACTCAAAAGGTCATCCTAGGGAATCATTTTCAAAAGCATTTAAATTGGACTTGGATGCAGTTAGACCAGATCCTCTTACTCCCCTTGAGGAGTACAGGTAAAGTGCCATTCTAACTGTTTTTGTTGGAGATGGTGTCCCCTTTGTAAAACTTACCATTAGTTGTGACTGAAATACGCTGACTGGTTTGGGAATTGCTTCAACTAGTAGGTGACTAGGACATTTTGACTACAATATAATATCATGGTGATGATTTTTGACTTCTAGTTTTCTCATAGCTTTAATGGCATGGCAGTTACATTGTTTTTTCACAATTTTCATGGTTATGTTTTTTTTTTAATAAATATACACAGCGATATTACATATCCTGGTCTTTCTTCACAACTAAAGTCCACTTTATTGCAGCATTCCCTAAAACTTCAAATAATATATAGGAAATATTAAGCATGAAGTATGTCATATATTACATGCTTTTCTTTCTCCTTTTCAGGTTAAATGTTGCTATTTTACCTTTGTTGTTACATCTCCACCAATGCCAGCTTGATTTTTTTGTTGACTTCTTTGGGAGAAAAAACACATTGAAGGATCAGTTTTCTAATAGTTGTCAAGATTTGGAGGGTTCAAAATCATTGCCTGAGAAGACTAAGAAAAATAAAGATCATGCATTTCATTCAATTGCACCAGAGGCGCTGCTTCCCTACTTCCAGGTGAGTTGTGTTCTATTATAATTTCTTGTTTTGGTATATTTTTGGACTGTACAGTGTTCTGTACTGCAACATAAAGTGTTTAAAGAAATGTGGAAATCCCAATTATTATATCTATCGATCTGTTTTCCTCACTTAGCTGAAGAACTGGTGTATTGAATTGAACTGTTGTTCCCATCAAGTTGAAGAAACACTTGTGTAGTGGTCTAATCACCATCTTAAAGCATATATAAGATATTAATTGATAAGCTTTTCTTCTACCTGGTAATATTAATGTATTCACATATTTATTTTGGTTTCAGAAGCTAGATATATGGCCTATTCTTGTTCGGGTGGATTACAGTCCAAATCATGTAGATCTAGCAGCTTTAAGGCATGGAAAGTATGTAGAGCTTGTAAATCTTGTCCCTTGGAAGGTAAAATTTCTTCAATTTTTTAATTTTCCTATTGTTGATTAAGTCAGCCCGACTTTGTACCCCAGGTTGTCCTCTTTTCTTTCATATTTTAGTGTTATAATTACACATATTATCACCTCGTGAGCTAATTGTTAAACAGTATAACATCAATGCTTGCTATTTTAGCGGGGGAGGGGGGGAGTACACTTGACAGATAGGTGTTGTTTTTATCAAGCCACAAAGAATATACAGGACAACTCTGTTTCCTTATATTTGTCTGTTTCAAGATATTCTTCAAATAACCCTTATAGACCAGTATATTTTAAACAGAGTTTGATGTGTTTGTCGACTCATTTAGGCCTATTATATGGTGTTGCAATGACACTCCTGGTTGTGCACCCTGAAAGTCACATAAAAAGCATTGTTGACCCTTTTTATTTACAATAATTAGTGCAAAAAAGAAACTATTTGTTGGAAAAAGTAAATATAAATGATTTGTGTTGTCTCAGGGGGTTGAGCTTAACCTGAAACATGTTCATGCCTCTGGTGTCTACGGTTGGGCCAGTGTTTGTGAAACTGCTGTAGGGGATTGGTTGGAAGATATATCTCAAAATCAGGTATTATAACTTGGATTATATAATTTGGAAATGTCAGGGTTACTTTTTAGCTCTCTTCATTTATAATATTTACATTGTTCAATATGTATGTTCAAAATGTAGATTCATAAAATACTCCGGGGGCTTCCTACTGTGCGATCATTGATTGCAGTCGGGGCTGGTGCTGCTAAACTGGTTTCATCACCAGTAGAGAGCTACAAGAAGGAGCGGAGAGTGCTCAAGGGTGTGCAGAGAGGTAGGTTGTTGTTGATAGATATTTTTCTGCTAGTTTTACCTGTATAATTTAGATTTATGCTCGAGATAATAAAAAATAAGCAACTACAGCAGTAGAATTCATCATAATATTTATGAGGTATCTGTTGGTAGTGCTAACATTTCTGCAATTTATTTAGATATTGAACATGATACTAACATTGAAGAATCACACCACAAAAGCTAGCTGTTGTAGTTGAAGAGCCCAAAGGTTTATAAACATCACGCTTACCCTTACTTCCAATCTGGGACTCCAATTTTATATCTTCCAATTAGATCTTTACATCCGATCACCCAAAGGTCGTGTTGTGTACCGGCTATTTGACTAAAATCCCAAGTGAACCCAGCAATACTGGTGTCACCTCCTGTGCTACTCAATTGCAATTGACAGAGATGGTGGAGAACTCTGTTACAAATTGATAATAACCTTGGGAGAATCATACTATAAAACCTAACCATTGTAGTTGTAGAGCTTGAGGTCTTGTGAATCCCATACATTCAATGCGTGATTCAAGACCTATACATTGCAATTGGAACCTATCTACGCTTAAGGCTGGTTCACAATATCCTAATTTGATTCTTTTTAGCAAAACGTTTTCATGATGAAACAGTTTTCTACATTTTTGTACGACAGACTTTAGCTTCGCGGAATCTAACGGGGAGTGAATGGTATAGTTGAATGGAGTTGTGTATCCTGTTTCAATTAGTTTTGAATATTGATTCCAATCCCCAGCATCAGAATTAGGGATTAGTTGATTCATGATTTTTGAATTAGTTTTGGAGTTTCTTGTTTAACTAACGCTCATTTACATATTTATTAATTTGAGTTTCATTATAAATTTTTTTGGACATTTTTTAATTGCACTAGGATTTCCTCATTGCATAGGTTATATCAAAAAAGGGTTTTTATTTACATTTTGAGAAGTTTAAAGTTTAACTATTTTGATTTATAAGATAATAAGTGGTTTCTTAATAACCATGCATTAATTACTTATTCTTAACTAGTTCTTTGTCGTCGCTAAACTATAAATATTTTTGCTAAGATCTTCTTTTATTCTTAAATAATATTTCGCATCATTTACACTTTTTTGTTTGTTTGTTTGTAAAAGTTTGGTTTGGTGTTGCAGGGCATGTTAGGCCCTATAGTTGTTGTTGTTGGTACATAATCTTTCACTAGTAAATAAATAGTGTCCAGTTGCAACAACTTATACCATCAGTTTCAGTGTTCCTTATATTGGCAGTTGGCACTTCTGAAGCTTCCATTGCTGAATTCAGTTTTCTAAATCCATCTGAATGATTATAGGATTTTTTGCGTAGTTTTCTGGACCATAAATTCTAATGCTGAGTTGCTCTACTCTGGCTCAGTTTTCATTGCATTATTAACAAATCTTTGTAGGTACAATTGCATTTCTTCGAAGCATTTCTCTTGAAGCGGTTGGACTTGGAGTTCATCTAGCTGCTGGAGCCCATGACATTCTCCTCCAAGCAGAATATATTCTTTCAAGCATACCTTCTCCAGTTCCACTGCCTGTGAAAGACAAATCAAAAACAGATGTTCGATCCAATCAACCTAAAGATGCCCAGGAAGGAATTCAACAGGTGAAATGTCAAAATTATTGAGAATGATATGTTGGTCTCGGTCTATGTCTGACTTCTTAAACACGTGTTAAGTGACAGAAAAGAATGCGTCTTCCGCAAACACAATATGAATAATCTGATCTGGAGATGCCTGTAGCACTTAATTTATTTTCTTAATTATAATTAGACTTGTTGAAACCATTTGGATTAATTGCTTGCATCACATAATCTATGTTTAGATTTATTTACTCATTCTCTTAGGGATCATGGATGCTTGTACAAATCACCAAAGTTCGTTGTGTTAATTTTTTTCCTTGGCTACATTAAGGTTATTTTTCTTGATTTTATAGGCTTATGAGAGTCTTAGCGATGGCTTGGGAAAATCTGCTGCTGTGTTAGTTCAGAGCCCCTTAAAAAAATTTCAGCGAGGTTCAGGTGCTGGACCTGCCTTGGCTGCTGCTGTTCGAGCAGTTCCTGCTGCTGCCATAGCCCCCGCTTCAGCTTGTGCAAGTGCTGTACACTGTGCTCTTCTTGGATTCAGAAATAGGTCTGTGACTTGACTTGACTTGACTTTAAGTAACTCTTTTGTCGAATGGAAACTTTGGTTGTTCCGTAATTCCTTGACTTTTCCAAAATTGGATATAACCAGTGTTTTTCCCCCTCCCCCTTTACAGCCTTGATCCGGAACGTAAAAAGGAATCCATGGAGAAATATTGTCCAGCACAACCCTGGGAAGAAGACTGATTAATGGTGCCATTAGTGACATTACTTTGTCTTCGTGCTAAATTGACATTAGAAATTTAATATTTAATATATATTTTTAACTCTATGCAGATTGTTATGTGAGGATTGATTAGTTGATACTCTTGCTTCCCTTACCAAGCAGATTCAGAAGAGCCTTTCTTTAATTTGCTGGGTAGTCTCTCGTGTATCATGTGAGTTGAGCCTCCATTCTTAGTAAAAGATAAGAAAAAATGTACTCTATCAATTGAAGTAGTGCATAAAAAAGGAATCTTTGGTGACTTATTAATTTTGAATGATATCTCTAAGATGGGTGCTATGAAACTGATATTTCTTCATACTATTCTCATTATGCATCGACTTCAGTAAAATGTATGAGATGCCTTTTGACAATAGCCATTGATTCCTGAACGCTGTTTTTCGAAATAGCACTTTATTTAATAAAATCATCTGTGAATCAGATTTCTGTCTTATGCTGTAAATTGAGCTCTTATTTATGCTTATAGTCTTTCTTGTGTTTCATTTCCCTCTTCTAAATATGTGCATTGGCTGCAGATGTAGAGTTACGGAACCAGTCAGATGATTCTTTTCTATCAGAGATTCTGAATAACTGTATATATTGTAAATATGGGTGGTGCTTGTTAATCTTATTCTTATTCAAACGGTTGTCATTGTAGGTATAATGACCCAATTGATGTAGTTAGATGTACATAATATCATTCTTTGAAAATATTGATATTTATGTATAATGCCTTTATTTGTTGTAAATAGTGAATCGTGTTTAAACCCTAGCTTTGTCCAATCCTTTAATTTTACTGCGGTAAGTACCGGAAAGCTGTTGATAATGCAGTCTCTCAATAATGTGGCAATTTTGTGTTGCCAATGCTTGTGGCAATGTTTCCCATGTAATAACAGTAGAGAAATATTTATTGTAATTGCTGATAAGTGTAAATTATTGATTTTTTACCGTGAATTTTATTCTGAATAGGTACTACGAGTATCAGATTTCTATTATTTCTTGTTGGCTCTTGACGATACTAGAAGGCCTAGTTTGATCTTTGGTTTCAAATTCTTTACAACAAAAATCATGCTTTTGCTAGAAAGGTCTGTGCTGAAGAGCTGTGATGAACTTGTTCTATGTTCGGAAGTGTGATATTAGTATAGTGGAGCAGGATACAGATTTATGCTATATGGTGTATAGGTGGGGATTTGGCTTCTGAAATGTTTGAAAGTTGAGGTTTAAGGGATAACTAAGGGAGGACAGGTTTTTCTTTTTTTAATAAATATTCTCTAGTTTAATTATTATAAAATAAAAGAAATAAACTGATAAATTATAATATATTTAGTGCTTTAATCTTTTACTTATTTTATTTTTATAAATATCCTTTAAATAAAAAACTCTTTAGAATTTTATTCTTTAGTCATATTGTTAGAGTATATTTGTGCATAGGTTTCTGATAAAACTGTAGTAGTCTTGGCTCTATATGAGAGAAACTCTTTGTATTCATCTGGTTGATTGAATGATAGTCATTCGTTTTCTCTCATTTCTAACATATTTCTAAAGCCTAATCTTGGCTACTGTTGAGCTTGAATCACCTTCTCCAACATCCCAACTGTCAACTCAAACAACCTCTGATGAATTTGATTCCGATTACCACTCCTGTGAATTTCACCTATTTCATTGGCCAAACTTGATAATTCTAATTTTCTGGTGTGGAAACTAGAGCCAATTCTGAAGGCTCATTGACTTCATCGTTTTCTGATTGAGTCAGAAATTGCTTTCAATATATGTCCGATTTGCAATATAGGTTTGAAAAATCCTGCCTATTGAAATTGGGAATTTTAGGATCAACTACTTACATGGCTATAGTCACCTCTGTCTTGGTTAACCTTAACATGAGTTACTGGATGCATTAATACGTTTCAGTTGTGGAACAAATTCACCATCGCTTAAACTCTCATACAAAAACATGTGCTCGGCAATTAAGAATAGAACATCGCAATGTCAAGAAAGGAAATCATACAATATCAGAGTTTCTAGTCTCTAAGCCATTGTTCGTCTAAAACCATTAAAGGTCCTGTATACCTTTTTCTTCCTGCATCCCCATAATTTCTAACTGCACCTTTATAGTTTTTAAAATAACTATTTTACTTTTCGTAAAGTGACTTTCGAATTATCTGTGCTGAAAATCTTTTAGAATAGGTTTTCTGAAATTTCTAAAACATGATTTTTGAAATAGAATTTTCAGAACAAGTTTTTTGAAAAATATAAAATGCATTTTAAAATGAACTTTTCAAAATATAATTTTTGAAACATATATGATATCCTCCATAATAAGTTTTTTATAACAGAATTTTTAAAACAAACTTTCTATAACATAAATGATAGCTTTGGAATGAACCTTTTTTCAGAATGAGTTTTTCTTCTTCTTCCTCTTAGCGCACTGGAGAACGGTGTGGTGGAAAATGGAGGTGCAGTGAAGATTGCAGCATCGGGTGTAGTAAGAGAGGGTATTTTAGCTTTTTATATTAGCATAGAGGTGCAATTAGTGATAACGGTGCAGAAAAAAAAAATCCATCCTGTATTAAGATGAAGGTTATGATCTCTGAGGTAAACCCTTCATGCACCCCGTCATTTTTTACTTGCACTCCATCATTTCTGAAAAATTCCAAAATACCTTTCAGTAAAAATATATTTTGAAAAATATTTTTCGAAAATATATTTCGAAAAGTCTTTTTTAAAATTTAAATTTATATTTAAAAAACATTTTT
>Ga0123340_1003670_pt1 | contig 14406 bp, 10 predicted proteins | sample SirMexnodulemix_FD_89961 | JGI IMG/M metagenome (GOLD analysis project Ga0123340, IMG submission 89961) | Root nodule microbial communities of legume samples collected from Mexico - Siratro Mexico nodule mix | ecosystem: Host-associated > Plants > Roots > Nodule | place: Mexico: Nepantla... | reverse complement strand
GTTTTATATTTAATAGATGTATAATTTCTAATAACTATAAAAGATTTTATAAAAAAATGTGAAAAATTATTTTTAAATCTCACTTCATCCACGTGTATTCTTTTTACGATAAATTTGAAAGTGATAAGTTATGATCAAATTATATAATTTTTTTAATACCAATTTTTAACTTAAAATATTAGAATAATGAATTTGTAAGTTTCTTTTCGATAATTTATTCATCTTATTCATTTATACTTAATTTATTTGAACTATTAAACGTAAATCCTCACTTTTACCACCCATTCAAACACGATTCCATCAAGTCAATGAACGAAAGAAAATCAAGTAATATCATAGCCAGCTAAGAAACAGTGGATTTTGATATTGTTTTTGTGTCTCATCATCACACTCAACTTACGTTCAACACGGAACCTCCCATTGAAACTGCCACCTTTTATGTAACTCTTCTTGTGTTTTTTCTGTACTTTTTTCCTCATGATATTCAAATCTTATTCACTTTCTGTTTCTACTTCATTCATCAGAGTCATTACTCACGTGATAGGTGGTGCACAAGCTTACGAACAGATAAACTGTAATAGTCAAGAAACATTATTAAAAAACAATCTTTTTCCAACAAAACCAGGTACAATGAACAACCTCAAACTCTCACCACTATAAATCTATCAATGTTTCATCACATCTCCATCTCAAACGTTCTGCAGAACCTACACAACAAAATGGCGCTACCATTTTCCTCACCCTTCTCCATTTCAATGCTCACGATATTATTCATCACAGTGGTTTACCAAGCTCATGCTCAACTACCTCCACCCAGTCCTCGTCAAACAACCTCCGTGTACTACCTGCAAGACCAAACAACAGGGTCTAATGCCACGGTTGCTGCAGTGGCGGGCCTGAAGGGAAGGGATTGGAACTACAACTCATTCGGAACCATATTTGTGGTTGACGACCCAATCACGCTGAGCCCAAGCCCAAGCTCTGCAGTGGTGGGCCGGGCCCAAGGTATTCTGGCTGTTTCGTCTCATGATGCAGCTAATGTGAACGTGGTTCTTTCACTTGTGTTCAGCAATTCGCAGTACAGTGGTAGCACCTTGGAGCTGCAAGGAATTAGTAGGCAGCGTGAGAATTATAAAGAGCTCTCTGTGGTGTCAGGAACTGGGCAATTTCGCTTTGTTAAAGGCTATGCTGCTTTGCAAACTGCGTTTTATGATCCTCAAACTACGCACTCCGTCGTTCGTTTGACTGTAACTATACAAACTTCATAGAATTAAGAATGTTTGGTCTTGTATCAGTGGTTGTTTTAGCTTCTAAATAATATCAGAACAACCTTTTAACCAGTTAAAAACAGTTATTATTTCAGTTTCGCCATTTTCACTTCTTAATTAAGCATTATTAGATATCGGTTTCTCAAATTTAAGTATTTTGTCTTGATTTCACGAGAGTAGTTATAGATAATTAGTTTTGGTGACATCAATTGTTCAGTTCAGTGTTGAAAGGCAGATCAAATTAGAGTAAAATCGTGACATTTGGATAATGTTTGGACGGGATACGCTATCAAGTCTAAAGAGTTGCTTGTTAAGTAATAGATATAGCTTTTTATCTAATGATATAAATAAGTATTTTTTAAATTTTATATTTTTTTTTTCTTAAAATGAGATTTGGATTTATGATTTTTATCTAGTTTAATTTATTTTTGTTTTAATTATTATTATGATAATAAGAAAATATTTTAAATCTTAAATTAACAAAGATTTTTACAGGACCTACGAGTATATGGAATCATATTTATAACAACTAAACATATTTAAATAAAGATTATTTATTGTGAATGATGATGTATAATTAAATGATAACTTATCAAGTGTTCACTGGGCAATTTAAATTGGATATGAGAACAAATAAAAAGTAATTAACTTTCATCCATTTTGATTGGTTTAAAATTAAAAAAAAAAATCAAGTCAAACTAATCTTATAAAAACGAGTTAATTTAGATTTTGTATAATCGAATACTTTACAAAAATAACTAATATACCAAACGATATTTTATTATAAATATAGAACTGTTTAGTTGAATAATGTTTGATACGGACGTTTACGAGAAACCACCTAATATTATACATGAGTATAAAGTTTCTTTTTAAGGATATCGTGATTTTTTTAATGATTTATTGGAATTAGATAAATTTTTTTTATGAAAATGATAAGTCATGTTTCGATAATGACTTTAAAAAAGAAAAGTCTTATCGTTATAAGTACTACTTCAAGTCAAGATATATTATTTTAATTCTTTTAATTAAAATTATGTTACATGTAATCACTTTAATATAATGTAATTTGTTTTTCTAACTGTGTATAATAGAATTACTTTATTTTTATTTTCAAAATTTCTTTTTAAATTGAATAAAAGTTATTTTCTAAACGGTTTAACGTTAAACAAAACGAAATACATCTAATACAAAGAAATGAACTAGAGTATCCAAATTGAAAAATTATGACTTTTTAACCCATATTGAAAAGAAAATACAGCAAAAAGAAATTTAAATTTATAAAAGTCCTGCAACACGACTTCCATTCAACTTAAAACAAAAATCAAAAATAAAAAAATAAAAGTTATACTATTATGTAAGATTTTTAAAAATATATTATTACAAGTAACGCAGATTTCGGAGAAAAAAAATTCTAACTGAAAGTCTGGTGCATGAATTTCTCGTTTAAAACTAAAATAATTTATTATTTTGATAAATCTCACAAAAAAAATTGTATCATATCTGTAGAAGAAAAACCTGAGTATTCAAAAAGAAAATAAAGAATAGATGATAAAATATTCTATTAGAAGGGTATATTTAATAAAATTTTTATTACCTTCTGTTTAAAGTTTTCAACTTTTTGTTATTAACAAACTGTTTATTACATCTAATCAGTAAGAGGAATATTATTTATATATACCAAGGGAAATTTATATTCTATTTTATTAAACGAAACCGTTATTTTTTTTTTTTCTACGGCTTGATATAAATATCATTAATAATCTAATATATTTGATAAATAATTATTTTGTTAAAAAATGTACTAAAACGACAAAAGAACGTGTCATTGGACAATAGGGCAGTGAGGGAAAAGCTGTAAGAATAGCATTGCCCTCCCTCACACGCCTATAAATAAGAGGTGGCAGATTTCGTTTCTCTTCTCTCGCTTTTTCTTCCAGATCTTTCCACACATTACAAATACCTTTCATTTTCTCTCTCTTCCTCAAATTCTCTGGACATACAAATTCTCTCTCTCTCTCTCTCTCTCTCTCTTCATTTCAAAACCTATCACAGCACACAATTCCCAAATCCTCTGTCTATATATCACCTTTCTCATATAAAAGAACTCTTCTTTCGAATCCTTCCCGCTCTCTCTACACCTCTTCACTCTTTTCCCTCTCCGATTCGCTCCACGCCCACATCCCAACCCTAATTTCTCTCTCGTAGGTCTGATTCAACATGTTCTCAACCCTAATCTTTGTCTTTTTCGTTTTTAATTGTTAAAGGTTTTTCCTTTTCGTTTTTTTTAGTTGAGAATAAACCTGGGGTAGTTTTGTTTGGTACTGAACGTGATAGTTCTTTTTTTTTTTTTCGGTTGCCGACAGCTCCGCGTTTGGGTTAATAAATTAGGGTTTGATGGCTGACCAAGGATTGGAAGGGAGCCAGCCGGTGGATCTACAGAAGCATCCTTCTGGGATCGTGCCCACCCTTCAGTGAGTATCCGTTGTTTTTGTTCTTTCAACTAATTACATGGTTCTCTTTTCCGATTTGTTTCAATTGCAAGCTTTGGATGGCTGGATTTTAAGTTTTGAGTTGTGGGGTTTGTCCCCTTTATATTTGTGTACATAATAATTTTCCCTCTATTTACATGGTGTGATTTAAAAATCAAGCTGTTTGTACTGCCAGAAATATTGTGTCCACAGTCAATTTGGACTGTAAGTTGGACCTCAAAACAATTGCACTACAAGCTCGTAATGCTGAGTACAATCCCAAGGCAAGTCTCTTTTACCTGTAGTGAGTTTCACTCTCTTTTGTTATCTGCTCAATTGTGCATGTATACATGTTTCTTTTTCTGATTTTGCTGTTTGGTGGTGATTGTGTATCACCTATTCTGCTTTCTGAATTTTGTTGTTCTTATCTGGATCAGAAAAGTATGGTTAATCTAAGATTGCTATTTTATATATCCCAAGTGATATCTTCTACGTGTTACTACTGTTATTCAGAATTATAAACTAGCATATCTGCTATATATGCTAGTTTTAGTGGGTTGGTTGTATACTGTACTGATATTTGTGATGTGTTTGCTTGCAGCGTTTTGCCGCTGTTATTATGAGGATAAGAGAGCCCAAAACAACTGCACTTATTTTTGCTTCTGGCAAGATGGTATACATCTTTTCTTCCCTGCCGTTTCTATCTTGTAGATTATAGTAGTGCATTGTGCTGTATTTAGCACTGTCCTCAAATTAGTTCAATGTACAAACTGGTCTTGGTTAGAAAATTAAGAAATTCAGGCTTGTCTTTACCTGAAGTATATCACTGAAAATGAGGTTGCAAACGTAGTTGCCATTTGTCAGAATTGCATGAATTAATTGGTTCTGTATAGCATGATGAGAGAAAAAGAGAGATCACGCATGGAGCAACCTCAATGGCCCAACTGTTAATTTATGCAAAATGGAAATGAAGAATGTATGTTCTGTTTCTAAACTTATTTTTACAGTTTTATTTTTTCTCTTATTTTAATAATTAGCATTAATCTTGCAATTTACAATTACATTTCAGTAATGCATTATCGTAGGCCATTTGATTTGTAATTTTCTTTTCTGCATTTTGTCATAGCTCTAATTTTTATTACAAAACCAAATTAATCTGGTACCCTTCTTGTAAAGGGATTCTCTTTCTTATGGACTTTGATTTATTCTTTTATGATGACCATTGACTAGGTTTGTACTGGAGCTAAGAGTGAACAGCAGTCTAAATTGGCTGCCAGGAAGGTATTTTCCTGTTCTTTGTTTTTTTTTTCTCTATCATCCTGTGGGAATTGATGATTTTTTTTTTTCTCAATTTGAAGCCCTGGAGAACTGATCCATTTTGTTGTTTTTGAAACTATTCTTCCTGTTTTGAGTAGAGTGAGGAGAGTGGATTTTTTTAATTCTTTGCATGTGTTTAATATTGATCTTCAGGTTATGCTCTCTTCAGTTAGGATTGTGAAGTTCATTCCGAAAAATTTACATATTTTCTGATGTTTCTATTTTCCCCATTTCAGTATGCCCGTATTATCCAAAAGCTTGGTTTCCCAGCCAAATTTAAGGTATTGCTTTTGCTCTTCCTTATAATTTTTTCTGAAATTGTTTTATCCATTATTGTTCTTTTCTCACTTAACTATGTAGTGCTTGATTACTAGTTGATTCCTTTGGTATTGTGCTTTAGGATTTCAAAATTCAGAACATTGTTGGTTCTTGTGATGTCAAGTTCCCCATACGGCTGGAGGGTCTTGCATATTCTCATGGCGCTTTCTCAAGTGTAAGTTTTTTAACTTTTGGTAAAACAATCAACGAACTTGGATTGGATCTTTGATATTGACTTTTAAAATAACACTATTTATTTTCACAATCAATTTTTGGCTATCTTGATTTTTAGCAGTCTCCAACAATTTTAAGGGCTTCTTTTTGAAGTATATACTTGATGTGAAAATAACCTATGGAAAAACTGTATTTTGTTTAAAGCACTACGTTACACCGCATAAAGGATGGAAAGGCTTTTTGAGTTCGAAAAATTTAAATAGAGTGAAATGGTTAAACTGGACTAATATTATCATAAACCACTATGCTGGTGTGATAAAGTAACTTCAGGAAGTATAAATTGTGGAAAGGGGCATCTTCTGTTATGCATGTGCTTAATCTAAAGTTTTGAAGTAGAGGAGAATGATGGATATTTGCTGATACTTTTCTTTTTTGTGGTGGTAGTATGAACCAGAGCTGTTTCCAGGTCTAATCTACCGTATGAAGCAACCTAAAATAGTCTTGCTTATATTTGTCTCTGGAAAAATTGTTCTAACAGGAGCTAAGGTGATATTTTTTGCTTTATAATTTCCCCTTATAATTTCCTCCCCCCTTTTTTTGTACTGGATTTTACCTGTTTTCATTTCCATTTTTAGGTGAGAGATGAGACGTACACTGCCTTTGAGAACATATATCCTGTACTTACTGAATTCAGGAAAAACCAACAATGGTACGAATTTGTCTTCATATATTTAACTTTTTCAATACATACAGATGTAATTTCAACGATTTCTATAATCGTGGCTACCTTTTGTTTAGCCATCAGAATTATGAATGCATTAGATTTAGATTTCGTAAGGTTTTATTTTTTGTGCGAGTGTTGATGTAGCTACACTTGATGCATTCGTAAAATGAATTGGTTTTTTGCTACTTTGATCACTATTTCTGGCTATAAAACTATGATTCAATATTTGACTTGGTTATGGCAGATTTGTCAAGAAAGAGCAGGAGCAGCGGGTCTTGCAGAGAAGTTCGTGGAACTGTAAATACTAAGACAAAGGAGACGATATCTAGATTGATATAAATTAAAGACAGCCGTTTGTGTTGCCTTGTATCTGTTTTTGATGGATCTTCTTGATGTAGTAAAGTGCCAGAGATTGTTCTATTGATTTGACATTTAAAAAAAAAAGATGATTGAGTCAGAAATGAGAAAAAAAATTGGAGAGCTAAATGCAGAAGTAGTAGCACATTTAGTTCTGACATTTCAATCTGTTTTGGGAACTGTTACTAATATCCTTAGTGTGGTCTGACTAGTGAGCATTGGACATCTTGATCAACAAATAGAATATTTTAATGATGGAACTACTTGAATTGAGTATTTTGGACATGGATTTGGTTCCAAAATTTGTTGTTCTGAAGAGAATAAAGGGGACTAAGTTGTTCAGATCAATGGCTAATATAATTATAATACCATTGTAGCATTTATTATAAAGTGCATTATTCACTTCATAGATCTAGTTCCGAATTATTTCAGCATCGCAGTACATCATATATAAACTGTGTAGTGTAACTACAGAAGTTTCCTTTTGTGATTTAATTGTAACATTAGTCCTTATGTTGATTTACATTTAAAAGTTTTAAAATTGAGATTTTCAATTTACACTTGATAATGAAGGGAAACACAGTCTAAGATATAAAAAGTATGGGGCCAATACCTATAGGTATTTTTACAAAAGTGATGCAATAAATATTTTAGAAATTACACAATTAGTTAAGTTGTAATTCTAAATACAAATTTAAAATGAAGAAATAATGTTTGTGTATGATTTTAGTTTCATATCATATTTTTCTTTTCTCATACGAACTCATGTTTCTTAAGTAGTGTTATCAAGTACAGATTCTCAGTTTTTTTTATAACTTTTTGAGTTTCTTTTTCTGAATTTATATTGAAGTTTTGTGTAGAAAGTATTTTTATTTGAAGTTGTATTATTAAAGACGACTTCTTACTTTGAATCAAAGTCATTAAATTTACTTAAATAAGAGTATTAGAATCATTTGATAGAAGAGTATTAGAATTATTTTGAGAATAATTTCTTGAATAAGTGTTTTGATAGAAGTGTATTAGAATTATTTTAAGGATAGTTTCTTGAATAAGTGTGGAAGGTATATCTCATCTCCTCATTTCAATGACTCGTCACTAAAAAAAATAAAAAAAAAATTGAAAAAAATGATGGACTAAATCAACAAATAATAAGAAAGAAATAAGTATAAATGTCTAATATACAAGATAGACCGCCTGTCATTTTGAAGATGTATGCACTTAAGGTGTTTATGGATTTATTTCCCCTTGTTTCTTTGTTTTTTTTATGGTTTTAAATCTCTTTTTCCACATTTTACTTATCTATACCTTAGTCTTATTTATTGTATGTTATTCCATTATTGTAAATATTATGATCGTACTAAGCATGTTATTATATTTTCTTGCATAAATATTAATGTTCATAGAAACCTAACACACTTTGAGAATTAAAGTGTTATTTTGAAAAAAATTTATCATTCTTAATTCACTCTATGATTTAAATTACCTTCATGTTTATTAAGATATAAAGTTCTCGGTTCACATTTTTCTTTTTATTTCTTGATGAAGGCTGAACTTTATAGCTCCTATATGATTCTATAATGTATGTTAATATGCTATGTTTTGTCCATGAGTGTTAAAGGACAAGTGTGATTTTAATTATCCAAGTGCAATAGCACTAGAAAAATAATAACCAAGTCCAATTTTACTTCAGATAATCCATCTCTTAATTTGAAAAATAAGGTGATTAACGGGAGCAAGTAGGTTTGTGTCCAACACTGCAATCATAACTGGCATCCCTCCTTAAAAAATACACAACGGATTTAATTAAATCTCCTCTTCCTTGATATATATAATTTATTCCTTACATCAATACAAAAATGGGCGTGTGCAATGAAATACAAGAAAAGTTCAATATATATATATATTATATTTTAATTGACAGATCTTTGAGCTGCTGAGGATCCACCTCTGAAGGTGATCTGGTTAGGGCACACTGTGCAGTGGTTGTTTTTGGAAAAGCAATGACATCTCTGATGGAATTAGCACCCGCCAACATCATAACCAATCTGTCCAATCCATAGGCTATGCCTCCTACACAACAATTATTAATCAAATTTACAATTATTGATTGTATGGAAGAAGCAGTAAGTGCTCCTGACCCAATTGCTTCACATATGCATTCAAAAAACCACAATGATCAAATTTTAACCACATAACCATCACATGTGTAAACCTGTAATCATGCAAGCGGAACCCCCTTTTTTCCAAATAGCTTGGTTGCAATACAAACAAAATCATGTTTGGGGTCACAGAATAAATTGAGGGAAGTGAAAAAGAAAATAAGAGATTCTACTTCGCAATCTAAACAGTTTCTCACAGGAAAAAAGGAGGATTGAGCTATAAACTGTTTTAGAACCGCATACCATGTGGTGGAGCCCCCGTGTCAAGTGCTTCAAGAAGATAACCAAACTTTGCTTCAGCCTGAAAGAAATTGCAATGCACAATTCATGTTGAGAATGATAAAATGTCTTCTACGGCATATATAAGCGTTCAGCCGCTATTTCCAGAATGAAAGAACTGATAAATATCAAATGTGTCACAGTTCATCCAAGAAGCGAAGTCAAAATTGCATTTTGACAATAGCTGCAACTTGTCACAAAATAAAATGAAAGTTCTTATTTCATATTAACGGTCCACTAACCTGCTCCATTGAGATGCCAACAATCTCCAAAACCTTTTGTTGTATATCACGTTTATAAATTCTTAGACTTCCCCCTCCAATCTGACCAAAAATAGACACAAACTAATAAAGATTTCATGGGTCAAATCATCACCAAAGTATAGAAATGAATCTCAGTTACCTCCACCCCATTGTAAACCATGTCATAAGCCAAAGCACGAGCAGATGCAAGGTCATTCATGTCTTCAGGATTCGGTGCAGTGAAAGGATGGTGAAGAGCCTGCATTAAATCATAATTAAGACTAATAACAGAAAACAGAAATGATGTACTGTACCCCGAACACTTTACTAGGACATATCAAATTTCCCCAATATCAGAATATCAAGCACCAATAGTATTTCAAAAACCTTCCAAACAGAAGAATTGAATAATATTCAGGGCTTGATGAGAAGAAAACTTCCAATTCACACATTGACATAATTTCAAACAGAGGATCAGTAAGAATTATACTGACAAAGAACAATCATCCAATTTCAGAAATAGACATTAATTATATTTGAAAATACACTATCAGTTGCTATTAAAAGAACATACCTCAAGCCTCTGCTCTGGTTCATTCCACTCAAACATTGGAAAATCAGTTATCCACAAAATTGAATGCTTGCCCTAAAAACTCAAACAAAATAACAAAATAATATTAGAAAAAGAAATAGCTGAGAAAGATTTCTTTTTTTCTCTAAAAAAAACCACTAACTTACATGGTCAATCAAACCTAGGTCATGGGCTACATAAACTCTTAGACGGTCTAAAGTTTTATTTACAGAGGCATGATGACCCACTGCAAATAGAATGAGGTCACTTGGTCCTGCAGAGCATCGCCTTAATAAATTCTCTCTAGTTGTAGGATCCATACTTGATACTAAAGCAGAAATTCCCTCCATGTTCCCTAAAATCAAAGGTTTACAACACAAAAATGGAATATAATAAATATCTCTCAAAAACATAAAAATAAATCATTAATAGCAAATTTATCCTTTACCATCATCTAAGACCTTGAGAAAGGGTAAACCCTTTGCACCAGATTTGAGTGCTTTATTGTAAATATCACCCTTCTTAAGAGCTGAATTTGAGTATTTTTTTGTACCAGAAGGTACACATAAAACTTTGATAACTCCCCCACTTTCTAAGGAATCAGAAAAAACCTTGAAGGAAGAACCTGAGAAAATGTCAGATACCTGCAGGACCGCAAAAATTATAGTACACAAAGATTCCTTAAGAAGCAAATATAGGTATCTGGTGCAATACAAGACAACAGAAAGATACAACAATTATCAAAACAAAGACACTACAGACACAAAAGATAGGATTGTCAACAAACAACTACCATACACAAGAAACTACAGAAGTGCTATGGAGGAGGTGAAAGAAAGATCATTACATCTTTTAACTCAAGATCATATCTGATATCTGGCCGATCTGAACCATATCTATTCATTGCTTCAACATATGTAAGCCTGGGAAAAGGATTTGGTAACTCAACCCCCTTAATTTCAAAGAAAACCTGCAACAAATGTTCCCTATTTACACTTCCAAGTTTCAAAATAATGAATAAAATGCATTGTATAAGCCACTGTTAGAGAGGTCCCATTACAAATAGTATAACCTAACCTTTCTTATCAATTCTTCATTAAGCGTCAACATATCCTCGAAAGGAGTAAAGGCCATTTCCATATCTAGCTGGGTGAACTCAGGTTGTCTATCAGCTCTTAAATCTTCATCACGAAAACATCTGCAAAACATAAATTGCGTTTTATCCAAACAGAAAAGTCACTTGCATGATAGTTGCTTCAATTTTACATCTGGTATGGCTTACAGAAACAAGCATTGTATATTCTTAGTTTATGATAGTCACTTAAACAAATGCTTATTTTTATAGTGAAAAAAGAACTACATGTGGAACAATAACATATTCTCATAAAAGTAGCCAAACACAAGAAAAAAAAAAATATTACCTTGCAACCTGATAATATTTATCAAAACCAGCTACCATTAGCATTTGCTTAAATAGCTGAGGACTTTGTGGCAGGGCATAGAATGTTCCTGGCTTCATAATTCATGTGATAGTGAATCAACAAAACATTATCAAGTGGCTCAATGGTTTGAAATATATTGAATAAATTTCATGATCATAATCTTGAGCAACAAAAACTGAAACTGATAATATCATGCATGAGTTGGAAAGATATAAATACCTGGATTCTTGATGGAACTAAATAATCCCGGGCACCTTCTGGAGTGGATCTTGACAGTATTGGAGTTTCAATCTATCTTGTGACCAAAAAAGGTAAGACCAACAACACAGGATATCAAACACCAAACCCCAAAGGACAGTGGATGGCGAGAAATACAATTACACAATGAAGAGAGAAAATAACTTAAGCGATGAACACATAGGATAGTACCTCCACAAAACCATGAACATCTTCTAAATATCTTCGAATGAGTTTAACCACTTTATGCCGCAGCAATATGTTGAAACTCATTTGTTGCCGCCTCAGGTCAAGACATCGGTACCTGCACAAAGATTTATAAGCAATAGATCTCCCATACATGAACTATGAATAGGTATGATGAAAGAAACTTCGATAGGTCAACCACAAAATTCTCTCATTTCTACAAAAGCTAAAGATAAATCAAATATTTGATAACTAAGTAAATGACTTTCTAGCATGCAAATATAGATCATAAAACTAATAGCAACATTCTTGAAGACCTAAAATTCCATAAAAGTAAATGCTCCAACCTTGTGACTCTAGAAAATTAAAGAATAAAAGTAAAATAGTAAGATTTTGATATAATCATTACCAAACTCAACAAGAAACCAACCAGCGTAAATAAATACAAATAAGCAATTGTGAGTATCATGTAACCTGACAGCTAGTACCTCAAACGGATTTCTTCTTTAACAGTGTCTTTTGCATCATCTGCCGTAGTAACCAAGAATGGTAACTTTGAATTTACAGAATTTAGCACTTGAACTCTACTTGCAGCAACCTGATGACATATATAAAAAAAAACTGATTGATAGAACATTCCAAACAAAAGAAAAAACAGATCTTCAGAGTCCAGAAACCAATCACTTGAGTACAAAGCACTCATTCACAGAATAGCAAGCAAGGAACATGGAGAAGTGTTGGAGAAAATAAATAAGTTAATAAATAAAGGGCTTTCATATATAAAATAAAACCTTCAGGAAACAAATTGTTGTCGATTCAATACCAAAATGCAATTACCCTTATTAGTTATATATACCTCGATGGAACCTGTTATCATCTTCTTGTTGATTGACTCGTTTGGCCTAGACCTGACAACACCTTCAATGGCAACCACATACTCAAGCCTCAGGTCATTGATAGCAGAATGGGCATCCGGAAATTCATCTGGAAGGGTTGTAACCTAAAATTCAATCTTATTTAGAATAAACACCAAGTACATTTACAAACAACAGTAAAGTAGTAAATGCATAACAGAAAATCACAAAATTAGCATAGGTAATACAAAAACTCTTTTCCAAATGAATGAGGCTAAGTAAACATTCATGTGCCAATAAAACTGAGAAAAAACTTGATTAAGAAAAACACAACTACTTGCAACAGGAAAGTACCTGAACAATTCCAGTGTGATCTCTGAGATTAAGAAATGTGAGGCCACCATGGACCCTGTGAAGGGCAACCCACCCACAAAGCTGGACCCTTTTTCCCACATCGTTTGAAGACAATTCACCACAAAATGCCGTCCTGTTGATCCACTCAAGGGATTCAGTGAGGGCCAAAGGTGGTTTAGCATTGGAAGTGAGTATTTCAGAAGCAGAAGGAAGTGGTTGTGTTGAAGGGGTTGTGGAGGCAGAAACGGAAAACACTGTTCTGGTTCTGGAAAGTGGCAATGGAACTGTTTTGGAAACTCTGCATAGAAACACCAAAGATGGTCTGGCGCGGGAGGTCATCATCAAAGGCAGAGCTTTAAGGAACAGAGACATGGTTGTTGTTTTTGTGTTTAGAAAATATAAATTAGATAATTAATACCCAGTAACGAATTATCCTTAAGAACCCCTTGAATGTTCAGAATTCAAACAAAAGATTCGGGCTTTGTAGAGGAAACGGATTGGAAAAACAAAATTCAAAATTTGTGAATTCGTAAAAGAAAAAAAAAATCTAAATTTTGAGGTAAGAGGAATAATTGGTACAACAGAAAATAATGGGTGTAGACTGTGAATGGAGGAAAAAGAATAACTACCGTGTATCCATTACCAGAAGATGAGGAAAAAAAAAAGAAAAATGGAAGAAAGATGAAGTACGGTAGAACAAAACTAGAGCAAGAAGTAGCAAGATGCCATGAGGATGGAGATAACAGACGATAGATTCTTCCACGGCAATTGCTTCCTGCACCCCCATTTTTTAATCTGCACTCCCGTTAGCTTAGAAAATAACAAAAATGCCCTTCAAAATTTGTAGTAAAAATTTAGGTTTTTCTTCTCCTCCTTCTCCGTAAGTTTCTACACATCGGTTTCCTTGTTGTACATATGCTTGGTTCAATTGCAATACATTGATATTGTTTTGTAAACTAGCAATAATATTTTTTTTGTTTCTTTCAACTTTTCCATGGTATTCGCTTCTTCTTTTATACTTTCCATGTTCTGAACAATAGTCTCCGCTTCCAATAGTTTTTCATGGAGAGGAAACACTCGGGAATCCGTCTTCGGAAAGTAAAACATTATATCTTTCGAAATGATATTCCATAAGAGAAAATTTGAATCCCTTTGTAGCACTTTTGAATCATATATAAAATTCTGATGGTTTAGCCTATGGGTAGCCATCTCATCTCTTTGCATCGCACTCTCGAATCATATATCAAATTGAGTATTGATACTTTCACAACTACTTAAGCATATAACTAATTAATAATGATGACGTGAAAAAAAATGATTTTTTTAGTTGGTTTATGAGTTTAAGAGAGATGAAAACTTAGTAATTAAAATTAACATGTAATATGATTTTTATTTTCTGCTTTTTTTTAGACATACAATATGATAATTAAATACTATATATATATATATATAT
>Ga0123340_1003669_pt1 | contig 14406 bp, 8 predicted proteins | sample SirMexnodulemix_FD_89961 | JGI IMG/M metagenome (GOLD analysis project Ga0123340, IMG submission 89961) | Root nodule microbial communities of legume samples collected from Mexico - Siratro Mexico nodule mix | ecosystem: Host-associated > Plants > Roots > Nodule | place: Mexico: Nepantla... | reverse complement strand
GTATTTCATTAATAATTAAGATAATTCAACATTTCATGTATGTTATCAAAAAAATTAACATCAATATACATTCCTTTAAGAAATTAAAATTTTTATATAAAAAATTTAATTATTTTTATTAAATTAAAATTAAAATATATCAATATTTATTATATTCAACTGACTATTTATTTATTCACTAGATATTATATTATGAGCTTTCTTTTTAAGCATTACATGTCAGTAATATATTGCTACAGCATTACTCTTTGTTTGTTTGCTTCTTGGAATTGTTATTTAACATTTCTTTCCATACACAAGTAATCATGTTCAAAAGTGATCATTGAAAAGAATGTTTTACAAATATCAAAAATAAACTTACTCATTTTATAAATTATTAAAAAAATAAATTGTTAAAGAATAATAAAGAAAAAATAAAAACAGAAGTCCAAGATAACTTCTTTACAATAAATAAAATAAAAATTTTTTAATTTTTTAATTTTAATAAAACTAAAAGTTATTATTAGATAAAATATTTGGTGACTAGAAAAATCATAACTTTTTAAAATGTGAGCAAAAATAGAAATTTAAAGCGATTTTACAGGTAAATAAATTTTTTCATCTATTCTTAAAATGATAATAATATATTAAACTTAAATTTAAATATATATGTATAAAATAATGTATGAATAATATGATTAAACAAATTTATGATTTGAATAAGATTCAACACTTATACTTTTATATTTTCTGAAAATTCACTGTTATTCCATGTTCATTAGAAATGATTAGAATGTTGTCAGAATCATCATGATTAAAGCTATTAATTTTAATGTTGTTCATGTTTTTCCGTAAAGATAATAAGTATGTTTGATAGGTTGAAAAAAATAGATGTTATTTCCAAAAATGATTTATTTGATTTTATATTTTCTATTCTTACTTACTTTGCCTTATTTTACCATCTTGCATTTCTCAGGAGATTTTCTTATAAATGAGTATAGTTTGAGTGTTTTAATTTAGTTTTTATTAATCCACACAAACTTTGATTTAATTTTTTTAATAATATTTTTCTATTGTTTTGTTTTATTTTAATATATTATTTTTCTTTTAATACATGATTGTTATTTCTTAAGATTATGATAATTTTTTATAATAATACTTTCAAAGTATTTATATAAAAATATATGTTGAAACTAAATTTTAATATAAAGTTAAATGAGTGAGATGATTATTTATGAATAACATAATTCTTTATTCTTCCTATTTATTCTTCCTAGCTGATCATCTTTGAGGAAGAGATAAATATGAAAGTGAAAATTAAAATATATTTATTCCATTTTCTTTAAATACTGATATATCTTCAACCGAATGGAAGATAGCAGTGAAATTAACCTACCTTGGAATGCACATTCTGCCATATAGAATTTTTTGTTCTTTCTCTATCCCTGTTCACTCGGTGGGAACTAACTCGGTGGGAACTCACAAGTTAAGAGTTAACCTCACATGCATGAGTCTCTAGATCTCTAGCATTGACTCTATGTAACTAACTTTCCCATGAATTTGTTGTTTTAATTTCGGTTTCGGCTTGGGCATGGAAGAAACTGCTGTGTCATTCAGAGAAACCGAGATATTCCAAAGAAAATAATCGGTTACCACCCAGTATTCTGTTCTGTTCCTGCTATGTGCCTTTTCATAGTCTATCAGTTTTGGATTTTTTTAAAAATAATTGGGCAGAAATAAATTTTATTCCATCTCTTCTGCAATCACCTCCAAGTAGTCACATGCTTCATCACTCACCGCTTACTCGGCGAAAGGTATTACAAATCTACCTTTGTCAATGTTGCTTGATTGCATCAACTGGGAACTGTATCTCTGATTTTGTTCTTCAGTTTGACAAATTTATTACATTTATTTCACATTTTATATCTTTTTTTAATTAGGTTCAACCGAGGAGGTGCTCCTTCTGGTGAGGAAAAGACTGTGATTGAATAAAGGTGTGACCTTTAGGGGGAAATTGAGTTTTTGAGAGCACCTGTGATAGTCCCAGACAGCAATTTAATTCTTTCATCCTTTCTTTAACTTTTTGGAGAAGAGAAGTGAATGGAGGTTGGAGAAATGGATGGAAAGGAGCCACAAGTTGAGGTTCCTTTGGTAGCCGTCACCCCTATTAAGCCTGTTCCTCTAAAACCAGTGCCGATCTACACCCCGCCTGGGGAGATTAACCAAATGGGTTATCATGCAAATGGAGCAGTTGCATGTGTTGAATTTTCAACTGGCCAAGAGAAATTGTGTGGGTTGGATGTTGGGTTAAATGTAGCCTGTGACAGTGGCAGAACTTGTGAACATACATCTTGGGATGCTGCTTACAGCTTCAACAAACTCGGGTTTTGTGAACATTTGTTTGCAATTGAGGCTGAATCGAGGAACTCTAGTGTGACACAAGAAAATAATGAAGGATTGAAAGATCCATTTGTTCCTTCACTTATCCTTGACAATATCCCAGACTCTCAGGGTAAGTCCTATCTTTTGTCCTTGCTACTATTCTTTTGATAGTTTTATAAGATTTCCCCCTCAATAATGGTATCAAGCAGAACACTGATCGGGATACTACGTATACTATATTAAATTCCAATTTTGTATTGAAATGATGTTTGCATGCAGTTTTTAACTTATAAACCTTGAAACTGTATGTTTGTCCTGTAACAATGTTTGCATGCACTTTTTAACTTATAAACCTTGAAACTATATGTTTGTCCTGTAACATTCATAAAACCTGCTCAGCAAGCACAGCACCCACCATTTTCTTATAAGTTTCTGTTTTAATTTCTTTTATTACTTGATCTATCTAGGATCATATTGCTCTTACACTTTGCATACTCTCTTTTGAGACAGAAACTTTTGAGACAGAAACGTACATTGCTTGCTGTAGCAACAGAACTTCACAGGATGCCCCATTTACACTTGACAATGCCAACAACGAAAACGGACAAATAGCATCAATGCAAATCAATATGGAAGGAAATGATCCAGGAGGGGAAGAGAGAAATGGTCATGCCTGTAAGCTTGACATTAATGTCCTGCCAAGCAGCAAAGAACTCTGTGACCCTGTCATGGAATTTGGTGCTATTTCTTCAACATTCAAGGAGAACCAAGACCAAGATAAGGGAAATATTGATACGGATCTTAATAAAACACCACACCAAAAGCCAAAGAGAAGAAAGCACCGTCCCAAGGTCATCAAAGAAGGCCAACCCAAAAGAACTCAGAAGCCTGTTACCCCAAAGCCTTTTCAATCAAAAGAAAACCCAACTGTGAAGAGGAAATATGTGAGAAAGAATGCATTGACCAAGATTTCTATTCCTCCAACAGAATTGACAAGAGAATTGGCAAAAGAAATGCCTATGTCTTGTAGAAGGGCCATAAATTTTGACATGGGAACTAGAGATGAAAGTTCTGCTGCCATAGAAAACACAACTGCATTATTGGGAAAAGGAAATGGTGTGAATGTAGGCCTTGCAGATGATCTGGACACTTCTGTGAAGCAGCCATCAAGTGGTGTAGTCATGCAGGATACTAATGTAGGCTTTCCCTATGATCTAAACACTGCCATCAAGTGGGCATCAAACAGTTACATGTCATTACCAGAAGAAACACAAGCCACAAATACATCTTCAAGAAAAAAAAGATCTGGGGCAAAGCCAAAGGAAAACCCAACTGCCAAGAGAAAGTATGTGAGAAAGAAAGGAGTGAAGACATCAGCTCCTCCAATAGAAGTACCAGGAGAATTGACTAGAGAAAAGATGTCCGCAACTGCCCAAACATCATGCACACAGTCCATAAATTTTGATGGAAGAGCAAGAGAAAAAAGTTATGCAGTCAAAGAGAATCTGCCTGGACATCCAGGCAGTGAAATTGGTGTAGTCATGCAGGAAATGAACGCATGCCTTGCGTATGATTTAAACACTTCCACAAAGCAGACATTAAATGAAGACATGACATTACCTAAGGAAGCACAAGCCCCAGGTCCATCCTCAAAGATTAATCTCCAGGAAGCACAAGCCCCAGGTCCATCCTCAACGATTAATCTCCCTGGGACAAAGACAAAAGAAAACCTGACCAGCAAGAGGAAGAATGTGACGGAAAAAGTATTGAATCTGTCTCCTATTCCTTCAGAAATGACAGGATTGACTGAAGCATTTGTACATCATTCTAACAATATGTCATGGAGAAGGTCTTCAAATAATTTAGATTTGCACAATGGAAAGGAAATTTTGGTGTTAGAGGAAACAAAAGTAGGTCGTTCCTATAATCAAGACACTTGGATAAATGCAACATTAGCTAACTGCATTCCATTACCTGAGGGAACACAAGACCCTAGTACGTCTATTTCAGAATACACCCACCTTGGGGCAAAGCTGAATGCCAACTCTGTAGGGAACAAAAACAAAGGCCAGGCAACTACTCAGGATGGAAACATCAGTAATTGTCAAAGTTCAACCATAAGGTCACAAATGGTTGGTACAAAGAGGAAATATTCTTGTAGCTTTAGTCATGCAGATGACAGCAACATGAATCTGATTGGAGCACACTTTAATGGATTGCCATCATACCAGACTGGCTTTTGCCCTCAGTTTCCAAACATACAGAAGAAAAGGAGAACTGAAAAGGGGAAAACTTCTGCCAGGAACGTCACATCTGTGACTGCAACAAAAGAACTCCAACAGACATACCCTCAGGAAGATGCTCTAGGACATCCTTACGCATCAACCTCTAGCTGCTGTATTTATGGATCTGGATATAATACAACCGGAGTCCCAGTCATTAGTGAATTTACTGAAAATTTCATTGATAATACTCAAACATTTGATGAGTTTATCTTGTCTTTGAAAAGGATGGCAGAAAGGTCTCAAACCTCTAATTGTGATTCTGGTTCTCCAACCAGAATTAGAAACGGTGCTACGGATACAAATTATACCACAAAACAAGTAGGGGTCTCTGGTAGAGAAACATTTGGGGATGCAAAAAGACCTCAAACATGCCTTGCTGCTTTAGTCGCAGAGACACCTATATCAGTTCCAAAAAAAAAGCGGAATAGAAAGAAAAAAGTCCTTTCCAGTTCAGCACATTCTAGCACAAATGGGATGCTATGGCACCGCAATTTTGCATTGGCAAATTACACTATGCCAGTGGGGAAGTCATCAGGTTTGAACTGAATCCTTATTTTTGTGTCTATAACATTATACATCGGAAAGGACAAATAATTCCACCATGAAATTTTTTGCACTGCAGATGTTGCTTCCGAAGTAGTGTGGAAAGCCATGAACTGTGTTGATGCATTACCATTGCAATTTAGACAACTAAACATAAACACAGAAGGCAGAGACCTCGAATTTCATGAGCAGAATGCACTTGTTCTGTATAAACAGCAAAATCAAAAGCAAAACAGCCTTATCCGTGGAGATGGGGCCATTGTTCCCTTTCAAATCAAGAAACAGCATCTACGACCAAAGGTTGACCTTGATGATGAGACTGACAGAGTGTGGAAGCTTTTGTTGCTTGATATAAACAGTCCTGGAATTGATGGAACAGATGAAGATAAGGCCAAATGGTGGGACGAAGAGCGAAATGTGTTCCGAGGGAGAGCAGACTCATTTATTGCACGAATGCATCTTGTACAAGGTATCATGTTTGACATTATTCACCTTTGATACACCTCTAGGAAGGCACCAACTTACATGTGATCAATGAAGTGAAAGAAGTGAGAAAAAAGAAAGAAGATGCAAGATAAAACTTCTTAAAAGAGTAGTAAACATTATCTGTCTACCTAATTCTCATAAATGTGAACCAAAATTTTGATGGTAAACCCCACCTCCAATAACTATAACAAGAACAGTCATCTCGACCGCCACAACCATGAATTATAAAATGATTATATCTGAACTATCTAGGTCAGTGATAATATAACAAGAACAATGGAGGAGCCAGTCTCTGATTAAAAAATTACCTAAACTTTGGTAGTCATCTACTGGGGGTTTTCCAGGAACTGATTAAAAGCAAGAAACTTGTAAAAAGTAAGACAGATATAATAGCATCCATATCTCATTTATTCTTACATTCAGCATCTCTTTATGTAACAAATGATCAAAAACAGTACCTGCAGTTTCATTATAGTGCGATGTGAAATAAGTATCTGAGATATTTGTTCAGGTGTAGTATACATAAATCTCAATGACTTGATATAATTTGCCTAAGAAATATAGCACTTACTGAAATAGCGTAATGAAACCACACTCTCAAGATGTTACAGCTTTGAAGAGAATAAAATAATTGCAATTTTATCTTAAAAGAAAGACTATGCAGAAAATCTGTACACCATGAACAATCAACAGCTTCATATTACAAGAGTTTCTTCAATTGCATACAGAGTTCATACACTAATATATTTCATAATCAACAGGAGACAGGCGATTTTCTCGATGGAAAGGATCAGTTGTGGATTCAGTGATTGGAGTTTTCCTCACCCAGAATGTCTCTGACCATCTTTCCAGGTATAAGCTCTCCAAGCTTAATTTTGGTGAATTTATAAATTTGATGTCATGCCGCAGTAACATTTTCTATTCTCTGTTGACAGCTCCGCATTCATGTCCCTTGCTGCGCGATTTCCCAAAAATTCAGGCAGCATGTGCCAAGCACACCAGGCAGAAGACACAAGGCTGGTAGAACCACAAGTGCATGTAGTTGAACCAGAAGAGGGCACTGAATGGAACGTAAAATTATTGAATCAGTCTGTTTATGACCAGAGTTCTTTGACAATAGATATGGTTGACCATTCTGGAGAAAAAGAAGCCATCAACAGTAATGATTCCTGTGGAACGACCAACAGTGTAATTAGCTTGTCAGATGAATCAAACTCCAGATTGTCAGTATCATCTCAACAAAATATTAAGGAACACTGTAGTCCAGTGGGGAGTGGACTATATTGTTCCACAATTGAGGAAGGAGGTGAAAAATCATGTTATGATGGTGATAGGAAAGAATTAATTGACATAGTTTCATCCCAAGGCTCTGTCATTTCATCACAAATTTCTGGAGATTTTTCAAATGATCAAAATCCTGAGAAAATAGGATCATGCTCAGATAGCAACTCGGAAGTAGAAGTTCTGTCCAACACGGCAAAGTACAATCGTTTAGATAGTAACACTTCTTTCAGTAAACTCCTCGAAATGGTTAGTTCAACCAAGTTTTATGAAGATAACAATCACAAAAGCAAATCAAATGAGAACTTCAGAGATGTATATGATCAACCTTTATGCAGGCAGCATGACAACCCAACAGAAAGCTTGCAAAAATCAAGTTTTACTCAAGGCTCTTCAGAAGCATCCATCAACGTGTCCCATGACTGCTTTGATCCTTTCAAAACCAAAGAATCAACACATGACTTCTTGAAGAAAAAGGATGAAAATGGGATGAACAGATCTAGTTTCCAAACAACAGAACCTGCCAGCGAAGTTGCAATTACTCTTTCTCAAACTATTGTGTCTCAAGTCCATCCTGAGGAACAAAGCAATCAGCATCAAAGCTTTTTCAATTTCAACAGCCCTGGACAAACTCAAGATCTTATGCAGAAAGAAAGGGGATCAGATCTTGGCAAGCACAAAAGTGCCAAAAGGAATGGAACCAATGAGATAAGTTCTGTCCCAATAAAAGTGAAGAGCAAGGAACAAGGAAAAAATAAAAAGGATGATTTTAACTGGGATAGTTTACGAATAGAAGCACAAGCCAAGGCAGGGAAAAGAGAGAAGACAGAAAACACCATGGATTCTTTGGATTGGGATGCTGTGAGATGTATAGATGTAAATGAAATTGCCAAGACCATCAAAGAACGGGGTATGAACAACAGGCTTGCAGAACGTATTCAGGTAGAAACAAATTCCTTGAAATACTACTTGTAACTTTCTTGAGACAGATAACCTATGAATGCGGCTAATAGTACATGATACACTGTGCAGGATTTCCTGAATCGACTGGTTGATGAACATGGAAGCATTGACCTGGAATGGCTGAGAGACGTTCCACCAGACAAAGCTAAGTAAGTCCAGTGATTAATTAAACTACCTCATGAAGTATTATTTCTCATACAATAAAGTGAGCATTTCCTGACTCTGGTTGGAGAAACCAACATCCTGAACTCTCTCAATTCACTAGTAAAACACACTCAAGTGATGATACTTTTTTCCAGTAAGCCAATATATCCATAATAACATTGATTTATACATACAGAGAATACTTGCTCAGTGTAAAAGGATTGGGGTTGAAGAGTGTCGAATGTGTGCGGCTTTTAACACTGCACCACCTTGCCTTCCCGGTAAGTTGAAAGAAGTATTGTGCAATTACAGGAATATGAAATAAATCTGATAAATATTGACATAAAACAGGTAGACACAAATGTTGGGCGTATAGCAGTACGACTAGGGTGGGTCCCTCTGCAGCCACTGCCTGAATCACTACAGTTGCATCTCCTAGAATTGTGAGTACCACATAAATGATATGAGGTATTAGTTCTGTTTATAAGAAAACTAATATCATTGCCTTATGTAGGTACCCAGTGTTGGAATCAATACAAAAATACCTGTGGCCTCGACTGTGCAAGCTAGATCAAAAAACACTGTAAAGATCGTATTTCCAAATTACTGTAGCAAGATAACATACAAATATATTCTCCATTTCTGCAAGTTTAGCAAGGGCATAGATACTGATTTTTCGTTTTTGCTTATTTTATGTTATTTTGCAATATATTGCAGATATGAGCTACATTACCAGATGATCACATTTGGAAAGGTACATTGCATTTTCTGAAGAGACTGACCTTAATTAACCAAAACCCATTATGATAAAGACGAAAACTACAATGAATGCAGGTCTTCTGTACAAAAAGCAAACCAAACTGTAATGCTTGCCCAATGAGAGGAGAATGTAGACATTTTGCTAGTGCATTTGCAAGGTATGTATATACAATACTAAAAATCTTTGCAAACTTTAGTACTCTATAGAAGGCACTGCAAGTATTATATCTACCAATATAGATAAGGAACTCGAAAAACAGAATTCTTGGAGGTTCATATAAAAATTATAATACTAACTAACTCATTAAATGAAAGTGCGTTTGCATTCTATCCTTTTTACAATGGTTTAATTAAGAAATGTTTACTTAAGTAACAGTTACAAATTATCTCATTGCCGCACAGAACCCAATAATATGCATGCATTGCAAGTTATGATAGATCAATTACAAATAAACAATATTGTATGCAGTGCAAGGCTTGCGCTGCCTGAACCAGAGCAGAAGGGTATAGTTAGCACAGCTGCAAATAGTGTGATTGACCAGAAGCCATCTGAAATCATTAGTCAATTGCACTTGCCTCCCCCAGAGAACACAACCCAAGCAGAAGAAATTCAGCTAACAGAAGTCAGCAGGCCATTGGAATCAAAATCTGAAATAAATATTTGTCACCCTATCATTGAAGAGCCTACATCTCCAGAACCAGAATGCTCCCAAGTATCACAAACTGATATAGAGGACGCTTTCTATGAGGATTCATGTGAAATTCCTACTATCAAGCTTAACATAGAAGAGTTCACTCAGAATTTACAAAATTACATGCAAGAAAAGATGGAACTTCAAGAAAGTGAAATGTCAAAGGCATTGATTGCTTTGAATCCAGAAGCTGCTTCAATTCCTATGCCCAAACTAAAGAATGTGAGCCGATTACGAACAGAGCACTGTGTGTAAGTAAAATAACAAACTCGTCTCCAATTGCATGACATTTAATGCACAGACGAAATTGCATAATAATTACCTCAAAAGCAATACCAGCACTCAGTAATTACATGTCCAGAATTATAATCCAGCAATATTATAAGATGGGTGTAATAAGAATCTTGCATCTAATATATCCAGAGTTTAGCATATATCACAACCACCCTGCTACAGCAGTCAAATTCTAACAATTTGTGTTTTCTTTTACAGTTATGAACTCCCAGATACACATCCTCTTCTGCAAGGGGTTAGTTATTGCTGCAACTGTTAATCAAAGCTATGTTTTTTCCTGCATGTCCCATATTTTTTTAACTACTTAATGCATTACAGTGGGACACACGAGAGCCTGATGATCCAGGAAAATACCTTCTTGCTATATGGACTCCAGGTAGACAAATAACAATTTCGCCACTTTGCCTCCCTCCAGATGAATTTAGATGTTCTGTCTAGCATTTGTCTGCTCCATGCAGCAGCACGATAAGTTGCATAGAAAATTTTAAAATACATGTTTTCTTTCAGATTACTGGTGTTTCCTAACTCATTTTCCTAAATAAATTATTACATCAGGTGAAACAGCAAATTCTATACAACCACCACAGAGCAAATGTAGCTCCCAAGAAGAATTTGGCCAACTCTGTCACGACAAGGAATGTTTTTCATGCAACAATTTCCGAGAATCTAATTCACAGATAGTTAGAGGGACACTCCTGGTACTATTGCTTATCAAAATCATTATTTTAACCATATTGGCGTAATAATTCGTATACATTATTAAGGGCAGCGGAGGGAATACATCTGCATAGAATTCAAGCATGATAATAGACTGACTTTAGTTCATGATAAATATGAACAGATACCATGTCGAACAGCTATGCGGGGAAGTTTTCCACTAAATGGCACCTATTTCCAAGTCAATGAGGTAAAATAATGTGCAATTTTTGGATTGCTAACTCTCTTTTCCTCTTGTACTTATTATTGAAATATAAGCTAGTACCTAAGTCGTATAATTTGAACCAGGTATTTGCTGACCATGAGTCCAGTCTTAACCCAATTAGTGTGCCCCGAAGTTGGATCTGGGACCTGAAGAGACGGACAGTATATTTTGGAACCTCCGTGCCAACAATATTTAAAGGTAAAGACTTAGAATTCATAGTAATATATTACGATTAATGACTATACTTCAAACAGTGAAGTTGAATATATGATTTTTGCTCATCAGGTTTAACAACTCAAGAAATTCAACAATGCTTTTGGAGAGGTATGTTTTCAGAATGTAATCCTGCTTTGTTAATTGAATATCCTGCTTTAGTTCGTTTTTAGTGGTGTTGTTAACATCACTAATTTGCACCTTTTAGACTACAGGATCAAAGGACTAAATAAACGCATTTCTACCACTTCATTTGTTAAAAACACTATGGACCATAACATGCCACCTTACATTATCTATACCCTTTAGGTCTTTTTGCAAGCATATAAGCATTATGTATTTGCTCATACTTAAAGAACTTTAAAGTTACTAAAAGTCCATTTGGACGAGCTTCTATACAAGGACTTCTAGAAGAAGAATTTAAATTAGTTTCTCCATAAACTAAAACCATCTTATACATAAACTAATTTCAGAAGTTCTCTCCCGTAATTCTATAAATTTTTATTTTTAACTTATTAATAAGGTAATTTAACTTTTGGAGAAACTAATTTCATTTTTTTCTTCTTATTTCCCTCTTCTAGAAGTCCTTAGGAATAAGTTCGTCCGAATAAATTCTAAAACTTCCAAACAGACCCTAAAACTCTCTTCATTCGTTGACTTAAGTTGACAACACTATGCTAACAAAATCAGAGATAAATGACAAACCAATATTGCAGAGTAGTGTGTGAAATGCACATATGAAAGGAGAGAAAGTATTGTGAAAACATGATTGAGAAATTAAAGAAAATGGAAGCATCACAATTCAAATTGTGATTAATATAACATATGTAAGTATATTCTTAATTAGAAAAGAAAAGGAAGATAAATTATTATGAACCATTCTATGCTAATTGGGAGAGTCATGTCATAGCTGAATAGAATAGCCGGTATCCATATAACAGAACCTATCTGAAAATGTTTTGCAGGTTATGTCTGCGTGCGGGGATTTGACAGGGAAACCCGAGCACCCCGTCCTCTGATGGCTAGACTACATTTCCCAGCTAGCAAGTTGGCTAAGGCCAAAGAGAAGAAGACAGCAAAGGAATCTAGTTCCGCAAAATCTCGAGGATTGAAATCAAGTGTAGAACAGCCGGAATTGATTTCTAACAGTAGCAAGGAAGAAAGTGCAGACAAATCAGTATTACTCATCCCGTAGTTGGTTGGCCAGTAGCATGTATAAAATGACGAAGTCATTATTTAATTTTGCTTTTGGTTCTTTTTATCGTGCTCAGAGACTGAGCGGTTTTTCCAGATTAGGACTCCAATAATGTACTATTGGTAGCACTTAGGCTCTAGTTTCTTGTTTCCAGAAAAAAAAAAATACGTGAAGTGGATTGTGAGTCATGCAATGCTGTATGAGATGAAGTGCAGCTACTTGCGTAACAGCAAAGTACTTTTTACCCCAACTACTGCTTACATACACTTACGAATTTTCTAGATGTGAATGTGATGCCCCCTCTTTTCACCAGCGCTGCGAGCACACTTAATCTGATTATAAGTTGAGTTCTATTATCGTGATAGAACAATAACAGTAACTACAGCGTCTTATTTTACCAAGTGAACGTGATCAGTTATATGGATTAATATAAAGTACAGTTAAAACTCAGTGATATTTTCCGACAAGCTATAACTGATGATTGAAAACTTTAAATGATAATTGAAAACTTTAAAAGACATCATAGCAGAAGACTAAAATGAAATAGTCTGGATTAACTCGCTACTCTAAAATTCTAAAATTCTGATTTCTATTAACAACGAAAACAAATCCTAACTCAAAAACTGGCAACAGAAAATTGTCTTGAAACAATTGGAAGAAAACAATTTCATGCATGAATAAATAGTAATATTCAATCCGACGCGAACATTGAATCCAACACGAATTTCGCCTCAAACATTGTAATAAGGAACAGTAAATTAACAGATTAAATTTTTGAAGTGACGAAGAGTGAATTAACATAGATTGAAGGTTTCGATGAAGGAAGCGAATATCATAGATTGGAGGTTTTGAACAAGAAAGCGTACCTTGAGAAGTGTTTGGCGCGAACTACATCGATTCACAGAAAAGGATCAGCGATAGGGTTGAGGCAGAGAAGATAATATGAAAGAGAGGGTGCGGCGCGGGAGGGAATAAGCGCAAATCAAATCTTTTTGCCGCCTTTGCGCCAATTTCATATATTTTTCTTCCCTCCAAATGTTTTCTTTTTTTTTTTTCCACTCGATGAGTTGGACTGGGTTTTTCAATTTTGGGTCAAAATGTAGGCCCAAAACTTCTTCATGAATCAGGAGAATGAAATATGGACGGCTTGTTCCTGCATCTCCAAGCATTTCTTCGACCACCTCTAAATTTTTCGAATCTATCTAAAATGTCCTTAAAATAATACTAATACTGTAACCATCAAAATATTCCTAAATCCCTTCACTCACCTCTCCTCATTTCAGTCTTCTACGGCGCCACTTTCAAGCAGTTTTAGCATTTCGTTTTGCACTTTTTTGGTCGGTTTCATTTCGTCATCCATCAATAACAACACATTTGACCATCATTTAAGGTATGTATAATGTATCGAAGGATTTATAGAGTATTTGGAAAGATTTCGTTCAATTTGCGATTTGAGGTTGAGTTGTTTTTCTTATAAAATGAGTTGCGGAACGGAGTATTTTCGAAACTACTCTCTGGATCTAGAGGACAGTTCCGAAAAACAGTTCTAGAACACTCCGTTTCGCAACTGATATAAAATGAGTTGTGGAATAAGAAATTCCAAAACTACTCTCTGGATCTGGAAGACAGTTTCGAAACACTCCATTCCGTAACTCATTTTATAAAAAAAATAAAAAATCAATTACGAAATAAAGTGTTTAGAAAATGTCTTTGGATTCAGAATTGTCCACCTTCTATCTATCATACTCAGCTACCTCTATAAAGATAAATTCGTAATTTCATAAAAATGTATATTTAGAATATTTTCGAATTTTGGAATTGTCTGAAGAAGAAGAATCAGTCCGAAATATGACAAATCCTTCCAGCACATCCATACTTTCATCTCCTTAGTTTCATTCCTTTTCACCTTCTCATATTCTAGATTACTCAACTATTCAATTCCACAATTTTGAATACAAAATATTATATTTTTAGTTATATAATATATAATAAAATAATTATATTTTAGATTATACAATTTAAAATGTCTCACTTATTAAAATTTAGTCTAGATTCTAAATCATAAAACAAGAAATATCTTGCAAAATATTTATATTGAATTAGATTAACATTTAATAATTGAAGTTGGAAAAACAAGTGATTCAACCTATTTAAATTGGTACACTATCCTCCAAAGTCTAAAATGTTAAAGAATAGTCCAATTTAAAAGGTTAATAAATGTTAAAAATATTCTAAATTTAAGAAAAAGTATTTTAAAAACGTAAAATC
>Ga0123340_1003667_pt1 | contig 14408 bp, 9 predicted proteins | sample SirMexnodulemix_FD_89961 | JGI IMG/M metagenome (GOLD analysis project Ga0123340, IMG submission 89961) | Root nodule microbial communities of legume samples collected from Mexico - Siratro Mexico nodule mix | ecosystem: Host-associated > Plants > Roots > Nodule | place: Mexico: Nepantla... | reverse complement strand
TTTTTTTTTTTTTTTTTTGGGGTAAGAACTGAGAAGGCATTTACTATTTTTTTCAAAATTTACCCCCATCTTTTCTAAATAATTTTTTTTACATTCTAGTTTGTCTTCTGTACTTTTTTTTTTTTCTCTGTACGCATACAATGACAGAACTTGGAAAATATAATGAAATGTTTCTTCGTTTTGTGCAGATGAAATGTATGTCCTTTCAACAAGCAACCAGCGAGTATCTGTTCAACTTTTGGGTAAAGAGAAAATTCAAGATAAGCTAAGAAGATTTGAGGAATTAACCAGTGTATCATTGTCATACATGGGCATTAGTTCCCCTGGAATCCCTTCTCACATTAATAACACAGTACCAAGTAAGCTTGATTCTAGAACACTCCCATTTCTTTGCTAATATGATCGATACGCATTAGCTTAGTTATATCGGTGATTTCGTTTTATTTTGAGATAAATTGCTGTATCAGTAATTTAGTTGCTTGTGCCTTAAGTTTTATTTTTGGTTAAGCTGGTTCAAACTGAAGTTATAATTTGAAACTTTGATATCTTTTTCTAATCTGTAGCAATTTCAATATAGGTAATGAGTTCTGTTGCAATTTTCTCTATTTTGATATCTTAAGGATCCTTGCACTTTAACCGCCTTTTATTTTTGTTGATAGATATAAAAGAACTTGACCTGACTGGGAACATGCTTTCGGAGTGGAAGGTATGTTCTGCAACCAGGTTTTGTCTAGTGATCAATCCCAGCAAATGTTGCAGCTTCTTATTTACTTATTTTCAACATACCATGCAAGTCTTACCAAGAACTTCAATGATTTGTGTTTTTGGTTCAACTTAGAGGGAGTCTTGGATTTCTGCAACAGTTTATCAAAAAGAGAAAACTAGTGATGGTGATATTATCTAGAGATGGCATGTTTGATGCCAAAGTTTTGCCTTTCTCTCTCTCTCTCTCTCTCTCTCTCTCTCTAACTCACACACACATATACATCCCTTATTTCTTTCTTGATTTTCATCCAAAATTGTCATGGTGCTATTTATTTGTCCAAAAATGTGTGCATTGTGATATCGAGTATGTTAAATATAAGGGAAACAATATTATGCTTTCAGTTGTGAGAAGAGAAGAAAACAACAATCATGTATTATTAGGCATAAGCGTAATGATAAATGTCATATTGGTAGTTATGGGTACAAGTCAAGAGCAATAATGTAGTGGTAGAATGTAGACTTTAAGCCTAACTTAACTTTACAAAACCGGCTTGATAAGGTCAGGTTTACACCCACTTATATACTATAATTTAGCCATATCTCTAGTTGATTTAGGATCTCTAACACCCCCTCTTACACCAAGGATTGGACATCTCATGCGTGAGACTAGATATTTATGAGTGGTTCGATAGCTGATGGCAAAACCGGCCTGATAAACTTTGTTAGGATTGACTCTAATACTATATTAGAAAGTGGACTTAAATCTAACCCAATCTCACAAAACCGGTTTGGTAAGCTGAGGTCTGTACCCACTTATATACTCTAATTTGACATATCTCTAGTAGATATATGATTTCCAAAATATTTGATAGTAGGGTAGGTTGTGTAATTAAGCAAAAGGTGTTGTTATTTGCAGTTTGTGGACAACATACTCTTTGTATAAACCTGTCTATGAGACAACAAGCATATTGTTGTATTGCAGCCATTTCTATGTTCAGCATTATATTTTATTGGTTTATCCGCCGGTCTTCTGTCAATTATGGGAGTGTTTCAAGAGATTTCCCATTTCTAATGTGTCAAGGGATTGGACAACCTTGTTATATTTCTTTCTTCTTTTTCCTAGATACAAAGGATGACCTTATGTAGGGAGGGGGAGGGGGAGGGGAGTGAAGGTTAATGAGGAGGCAAAAAGGTCTTAGTGGGACTACAATATAGCAAGGCTAATGGACTACAATTTATTTCATTTATTGTTTAACCTTGTTTCTTGAACTGTTTATATCTTATTAGCTATAGTCGTTGCCCTTTTTATCTCTTATAATCACCTTTTTCTATAAAAAACCTAAACACTGATAATTTATGAGACCCCTTTTACTTAGTTTTTGTTTGGCCTACTATTTTGTTAGTGATTGAGGGTAGTTGCCATTTACTTTCTTTTCAATTGATCTCTTTGCAGGATGTTGGCACAATTTGTGAACAGTTGCCTGCTCTGAGGACAATCAATTTATCCAACAATTTAATGTCACCATATAAAACCGATCTTCCAATACTGAAAATCCAAGTTCTGGTTCTAAATAATACTGGTCTAGATTGGGAGCAGGTTCCTTCTATGTATTTTTTAATGTTTCTCTCATAATTTTTCTCGACTGTATAAATAGGAATTGCTAAATATTTCTGTTTTGACTGGGCAGGTTGAGTTGCTTAGACAATCATTGACAACAATTGAAGAGCTACATATAATGGGAAACAATATAAGCAGAATTCTGGTATGTTGCCTTTGGTTTGGTATGCTTGCCGTGTATCTTAAAGCTGTAGCCTGTAGGCTTAGAGTCTTTCTCCAAATTAGAGGGCAGATTAATAAACATTGCAAACTGTCACAATCTTTTAAGTACCCCAGAGCCTGAATTTATGATGTTCAATTTTGGGAATCTGAAGAACTGGTCTCCTCCTTCTCCCATTCTGATTCACCATCTCAAGTGATTGCTTTAGAATGCAAGCTGGACATATTTAAAGAATAGTGTTGTGGATATAATCTAAACACTTCAATATTTCTCAGCCTTTATAATTTCTGTTTCACATTGAGATGTTTTGTTGAATGTGTTTTCTCTTATCTGGCTGACTGATTAGTTGGATGTGCTATGCTATTTCTGTTTTGACATTAAAATATGGAGTACTTTTTTTCTCTTATGAATATAATTCCTTTTGTACGTATTAGGTTTTCCATTTTCATGTTTAATTTTATGTTGCTGTTCAATTTCTGATCAACTTTTAAATATAAATTACTAGCATTTTGAAGCCTTCTAATTTTCCCTTTCTGTTCAGCCTGCGTCATCCTCTACAGTTCAGGGATTTGATCATCTGCGGCTGTTGAATTTGGAAGATAACTGTATAGATGAATGGAATGAAATTATGAAGCTTTCTCAGCTAAGATGGTTGGTAATGGCAGTTTTGTTTAGAATACAGTCCTGACGCCATTTGGAAATGCTTCTATCTTAACTTTTAACCATATCTAACTTCAACAAAAAATCTACTTCCATGTTACCTAAAACTATAACTTAGGACTTGATCTAATCAGTTAACAATTTAGTTAATCCATTATCATTTCAGTTAACTACTTACTACTGATTGTGTGTGGTTGGTGTTAGGAATCTTGTAAATTGTGATTATGATATATTGTGTAAATAGAGAAGTATTGTGATTCAGATATTATGAGCTGTATATCTATGTAACTCTTGTCTGTTATATTTATAACTCTAATTATAAATAAGAGCTTCTGCTGTGTACTCATGACACACGGGTTCATTCACATGAATCTTGATTTTCTACCTCTCCACAGTTAGCATGATGGGGAAGTATGATTAGCTTGAAATATGGTTAAAAGTCCTAGGTGGTATCTCTATCACTGGAAGTACTGATTGTATCTTAGAACTGGCCATTAGTATTCATCTCTTCTTCGTTCCTGTATTTCTTCCCCACAACAGTGCCTCTACTTTTGGGTAGATTTGTTTTTAAGTCTGTCAATTTGATTTATTTATACTTGGTTATCTTTTTCAGTCTGGAGAAGCTTTATTTAAACAAGAATTGTTTGAATTCTCTCTTTTATCCTGATAATAATGAGCAGCATGAATCAGAAGTTACCTCCTATAAACCCTTTCAAAATTTACGCCGCCTTCTATTGGGTATGTTATACTTTTCCTCTTGATAAATATCATTTTCAACATATTCCAGTGAAATCTGGATTGTGGATACCAGTTGAAGGCTTTGAAATCTTGTTTCAGGTAATAACAACATTGGTGATCTGGCCTCCGTCGACTCATTAAACTTGTTTCCTAACTTGGTGGTAAGGTTTATACTATGAAGTGTTGAGCGGGCTTACATATTTAATATCAATTCTTGAGTACGCATGCCATGGTTGCTTTGATGTATCTGTAATGATGAGTCTAGGACTGCGGCCTGCTATGATCATAAGAAGTCAAAAGAATTGAACTTCTCCTGAGTTAGAATTAATTTATGCATTTAAACTTATATGGAAGTTAACTTATTAAACAAACTTTAGGTGGAAAAGTTGGTTTTAACTAATGAAGAAGTTTGATTCATTTTGCTTTTTGGTCTCTTGTTCTACAAGTGCTTGCTTGCTGAGAAGTTTATTGGACCATGGCCTATATCAAATAATCCATTTGAAAATGGTAAATTGGGGATGGAATTTAAGATTATTTTGTAGCTACACTTGCCTAAATAATGTGTGCTGGTCCGTCACCTTTACAAGTTTCCTTTGAGAAAGTAATTAACTTGCTTACAACTTATCTTTCCTCATCACTATAGGGACCGTTTTCTCCTTATTTTTCTTTCACTGGTTTATTGTAGACTGAACTTTGCAGTGCTGGCTTCAGTTCTAACCATTCATCTTTAATAACAATGAAGGATATCAGGCTTTCTGAAAACCCAATTACTGATTCTAGAGGAGGTGGGGTTCCAAGATTTGTTTTGATTGCTCGTTTAGCAAAAGTTCAGATATTAAATGGAAGTGAGGTATGACAGAAGATATCTCTGTTGCTTAGTTGCTTCTTTTATATACTCTTTTACCGAACATAATGTTTCATGCCTCCTCTACCGTTCAGGTTACTCCTCGTGAAAGGAAGGACTCTGAGATTAGGTATGCTCTCAAATTCTATATTATATAACCTTTTGGTAATTGAAAGTCCGAAGCATCATTTATGGTCTTCAGTTCTGTGTATTGTTTTGTAATGCATTTTATCTGTCTTTTTATTAGTGTTGCTCATGAGTTTAACTTTTCGATGTTCATATATGGTTTATGCTCATTTAGACTAAATCATTCGTTGGAGATCTGGTCTGGTTTGTTTGCCTCTCTGCTATTCCATTCCTTATCATTCCAGTGTATCAAAGGGGGTGAGTGTCTTTGTTAGCATGGTGTGAGGAAAGTTCCATTTTCTTCTTAGATAGTGGTGACTCATTGGTGGGATGCATCTCGCTGTCAATGCTGGTCATACATGCCTTGTAGTGTTAGATACTTCTCTTTCATGGAATCTAATTGCTACTTTCCATGAACTTTCGATCATTTTTCCTTATAGAAGAGGAAATGAAATTTAGGGACTGCAGTTGACTCCATTTTTGAGGGTATCTCCTTTCTAGAACATGTCTCACTTAGCTTGCTTTTCTTGACCATATCTCAAATAAGAAGCTTCACAACTATAGAAACTCAAGCAATTTTGAGTTTCCCATCCCGAGGACAAAATATTGCACACCAAAAAAACATACAAATACAGAATACCTACCAAAGCATGAGGTATATGATGAAATAAGACATAAAATTTATCCAACCGACACCTGTATGTTGTGTCAGAACCTAGCTAAAGACAAGTGCAGCCTCCAGAACCTTTCTGATTAAGTTGTAGCTTCCTGTACCTATGCTACCTAGAAGGCCTTTCAAGCTGAGTGCTTCTTAGGTATGCCACAAATAGTCAAGCATATGTGTTGTTCATTGGGTCACCCAAATAATTGTTACAAGTTAAAACAAGGTTGTTGTGGCTGAAATAATTTAACCTGTTTCTAGCATTCATTATTTCGAAATACAAAGTATACTTTTGTGATTAGATTCCTCTTTGAAGACTGACCATTAGACCCTTTTTTATTTTATCAATCTTCATACATGAGATAAGTGAGCCTGTTCAACCATGCTTATCTTTTGGGTTGAGAGTTCAATTAAAGGTTTATATGCAATTAGCATATGGTATAAAACAACATCATCTTTCTATTCTTATATTATTTACAATTCTTATGCAGGTATGTTCGGCTTGTTATGTCCAGGTTGCATACTAGTCCTGAAGAAATCAAACAGCATCCCAGGTAAATTCACGGACAATATCTGGAACCTTTACTCTAGCATTAATGTTCAGTATATGTTGTGATGTTAATTGAAAACTGATGAAAATCCAATCAGAAATCAGTTGCTGTAGGTTCTGATGGGATTAAAGGAGTAAATATGTAGTAATGGTTCACGGTGTTCAGATTTTGAAATTGGGTTGAAGATGTTGGTCAGAACTAGTGAACATGATAGTTGAGACTTCTAGTAGAAAACAAAGAGGAACAAAGGAAACTTAGGTTTTACAGCTGTGTTCTTAGGTATTATAATGTCCGAGAGATGCTTCAATTGACTAGGTGAATAAGGTTAATAGCTATTAATTTGTTGGTTTTGTATCTTTTTGGGGTGGGGTATTTAAGAGGGTGAGGTTGAGTTGTCTTGGTGTTTTGTGCTCCCTAGTTGTGCATGAAGTGGTGTCTTCTGTTTTTTAAATTTTTTTTTCTTCAAAATAATTGGGAATTTTTGAGAAGGGGAATAAAATAGACAAAGGGAACACAATATATAAAATATAATTCTTCAAACATATTAGATATTGGGACTTTGTGATACAAGCTACTACCCTCGTACCTCTATTTATACTAAAATGATGACTATTAAATAGCATGTAAGCCATTTAATAGTACACAACTAGGAATAACTTAGCCAATAAGACTTTCTTACGTACATTTAATATTTAGTGGTATACAAGTACTCACTTAACCGTTAATATTTAATATTTCTCAACATTGTGAAAATTTTTTGAGGTGGTCAAATCCCATTTACCGAGGTTTATTTTTTTTTGTTTTATCTTTTTACAAGTACTTTGTGATTGTGATATCTATGGCTTTCACTATCCAACTTGTAGTTCATTTGGTCTGGTAACAGAAAGAGCTCAACACCTTCTTCATTGGATGTTTTTCCCAGAAACTGGGTTGATATGTTCAAGCTACTTTGAAGGAAACCAGTTACTAAAAAATAGGATTGTATTGTCAACACTCAACAGAGTAAAAAAGGAAAGAAATTTATTCCTTTCTGTAGTTTCTAATACGGAGCTTACTTTAGCTTTTACTAGGCAACAATCAAATGTTATCCGTATCATGTTGAGTAGGTGTCATTATTTAGACTTGTATGTTGATTTCGCAGCCAAGTTGTGATATCATTTTTGGCACTAGGGACGTGGTCTAGAAGAAGAAAAAAAGTTGTAGTAACAAGAAAAAACCTAAGAAAGCAGAATGCAATTACCCAACAAATCTCGGAGGCAAAGAGACATATTTGAGGATGTGAGCATATTGCCCCGATGAGGAGAAACAATGGACTGCATGTTTCACACTGCCAGAAAACTTTATCCTCATCATATGAAAAACTTAATAAGGGTCTAACAAGAAGCGCACACTAATGTTGTGAGATGCTCTTAGTGCTCATCAAGAGTCCTTTAAGATTGTTCCACAGAAAGTTTTCTGCACTACCATACTTAATTGAATGGTCTTTTTATTTAATTGAATTTGCACAGCGCACCTGTTATAAGAGTTCTGTTACTGTAGGTAATAATTGAAACTAGATCTAGATGGGATTATCAATTAATTTCTAAATCACAACTATTTTTTGTGAATATACTGGTGCAATTTGCTACAGGTTATACGAGCTTAAGAAGCTTCATGGAATTGAGGATGAAAGACCTTCAATTGGAACTACTGTCCCGCAAACAATCAGCTCAGGATTATTGTGTATGGACTATGGATGTTAAGTTTGTACATCTGCTTGTTTTTCTGAATTTGAAATATCTTTATTTTGATATAGAGATTAATGCAGCTATTACTCTGAATTGTGTTGGAGCATCCATGGGTGAGAAGCCACCATTGACAAAGAAACTTCCAGCAACAACCACGGTTAAACATCAATACCACTCTAATAATGCAATGTTCAGTATTTCAAGACCTAAAAAGCCCCTCTGATTACCTTGTTTTTCTTAGGTCGGTAAGCTGAAATCTCTATGCGAAAGCTTTTTTAAGCTCAAGTCCATGAAGCTAAAGTTATATCTTCAAGAAGAGGTTTGCTTTAATCAAGAATAATATTTGCTATTTGTTATTATGATTGCCTAATTAGCTGATTAAAAATTTCCTAAATGAGAAGTGGCAGCTTCTAGACAATCTTAAGAAATCGTTGTGTTCTGCTCTGATTGAATAAATTAATTTCAACCTGATATTCTGGAAAACGAATTTGTAACAAAACTTTATCGTGGAGAATGAGGAGGGAAGATGAAGTACTAGAACATAGTAGATGGTCATACTTGTTTATATCATCTCAAGAAAATTTTGCAAGATGAGTATCATTTCTTCCCAAAGAAAAAAAAAAAGAATATTCTTTCTTGATTAAGTTACATGTCTTCGCATTTTGCAGGGTTCTCCATTTCCTCTGATGCTTGACAATGACACTTCTTCTCTGATGGACCTTGGAATTGGAAATGATTCGATTATCCTCGTAGACGAAGAAAGGTCATAAATATATTTTGAAAAGGTTCTCATGTGTTAAAGACTGTATCCTTCTGGCTACCCCCAACTCTTGGAAGTATGTGTTTATATATATATATATTATAATATTTGTAAGTGGTACACCTGTTTAGTTGGTGACCTTCTTTTATCAGGGATTTTGATCCACTGCTTGATTAGATTCTCAGTTGCAACCTTTGCCCCAGCTGTTTTCTGTAAATCACTGGCTCTTTTATACATTTGCAATTGGATTTTGGTCTTGTTCTGTAAGGGTAGCCTTTCAAAAATGACCATAAAATTGGTAACATTTTTTTTATGGAAAGATGGGTATGCAAAAGTATCACTATATAGCTTATGATCCCAGAAAAATTGGTATCTCAAGTCACATCAATTATTCGCAGCATACCAAAATGACATAAGAAATAAAGAAAAACCCGTTTAAATACAAGATAGTGGGGGACTAACCAAAACCCATTTAGCTAACGACAAAGTTATAGAAAGGTACATGGAATCTATTATAAAATTCATAGCAAATGAAATCTCACCACTAATTACATTGAGGACTAACATCATAGTTGAAAAGTTTATCCGTAGATAGTTGTCACACAGTGAGTTAGAAAAAACTCGAACCACCAACATTGAATCACTCCTTATCAACTAGTTTTGCCATTCTCTATCCATAGTGAATCCAACTGTGTTTATTACTTCTGTGGTCTTGGCATATAAAGCATCTTGCTGATAAAGGACAATGGAAAAGAAAGTAACAACAGCAATAGAATGATCCTGAAAACTTCCCGATCAAGTAGGTAAACCAGGTGAATCTTTAGCTGCTCCATCAATATTATATTTAACTTATGAACATATTTTTATGTTTTCAAGTCAGTGGAATAACTCTAGGAGCAGAACTAGGAAAAGTGTCAACTTTAAAAAAAAAAAAAATTTAAGCACACAAAATTCCTATGTATTATTCATAGTAAAAGAAACCCTACTAACAGTATACACACCATGATAGCTTTTTTAATATCAGCACAAGTAGACAATACTTAAAAATATAAATTTATTTTTATTGTTATTTTCTATTAATATGACTAAAATAATATCATTTATATGACATTTATTAACACTTTTAAGTTAAAAAATGTTTATATCATTAGTTCAGGTTATATGGTTCCAGATGATATAATAATTTTTTCTTCTAATAAAATCTTTTAAATATATTCTTTATAATTAATTAAAGTTCATAAAATGAAGTTAAAAGTAATTAAATAAGAAATAAAACTTTCATAAAATTTCAAAAATTTTCATTAAAAAATAATTTAAAAAACGTGTGAGAGTTGTATGAGTAAAATTTGTGGTATGGTTAGGTATGCTATATTAATCTTGTTTCTAAAGCATAATATTAGGGTTAGAAGCAACTTTGGGGTTGAACTACACCCAATGTGGTTCCACCAGCGTGATCGCACATAGCTTGTGGAGCTTGGTTCTTGTAAGAGAGCTTCACATCCTCCATTTTTATTCTTTCACATGGCTCCTCTGAACTGCAGTCAAATTTCACAGCAACACGACTTGCAGATGTTCCATGAATGTCTTTGTATGAAACACCACTTATCTTCACCCCAGAGGCCTGCAAATGCAAATTAATCCACAAAATATATCATATCATATCAGTTTACTAATGTTTTTTATGATGAATAAGAGAGTGACAACATGTGAAATTTGAAGGACTTAAGATTTTACAACATGTATGAAAAGAGTTCGGTTTTCTCTTTGATTTTGGTTTCTAGAAAAACTCTTTGGCTCTTATTATTATCAATTTGAAATCATTGGTTTTAGTCTTAAAAATATATGGATTTTGATTTTAATCTTTGAAAAATATTTCTTATTTTTTAAACCATTTTAAAATACATAACAAAATAATAAGTAATCAATTCAAATTTATAATTAATGCTACTAGCACATTTTCTAATGTTTATTGATTAAAATTTACTAAAAATAATGTAATTTTATGAATATCAAGTCTTATTAAATAAGTTTTAGTAAAAATTTATCCTTGATTGAAGATCCAAACATATTTTGGATGGACTGACATTAAAGCCAATACAAAATATTCTGAAATTGGAATTACCAAAAGGAAAACAATTGCTTAATTGTAAAAAAAAAAAAAAAAATTTGAGAAGAAAAAAAAAAACGAATGGGAGGGATTGAAAGATAGAAGAAGATTTTGAGTGTGTTATGATGTTGAAGAAGCATTCACGTTCCACTCGAGAATTTATAAGACAAACTGCATTGAATAATTGAATCTCTGTTATTTTTTTTGTGTTGTCACCTTCATATTCAATTAGGAAAAAGTCAATCCAAGTTTTACTCGCAACGTGCTTATAGAAATTGTGTTGTATTGTATTTTTGACCCTTCTATATTCTACTTAACATATGGTTCGTTAAGTAGTTGGTGGGAAAATAACATTGAAGACTGTAAAATGATTATATCTTATGAAAAAGTTCAATTCATTTTACCTTTCCATTTTTTGCTATAATTCTTATTAAAAGTGTATAACCTACAACTATAAATAAATTTGAAGAAGCGTTTTTTCTTTTTATAATTTATTATCAAACCATTTATTATGCATTGAAAAGCAGATTAGATATAGGCTGTAACGTCTTGTATTAGTTAATAACTTTTCTGCTAATAAAAATATATAATCAAAGAAAAAAAATACAAGTAAACCTAAAAAAGTAGTTTGGTTGAAGGTAATAATAGATTGATTTGTTTGTACTAATTTTTGTGACCCAAGTGTCTTTTAATAAAATAAATAGAAATTTGTATTTTCTTATATGTTTGTCTGATTTAAAAAAAGGTTTATTTAGGGATAAAATAAGTGATTTAATTAATGAAAGGAAAATTAAGTGAGTGAAAACTCACCTGACTAGGGCAGCCATGGAGATATGGACAATAATTTTGGTCAATTAAAATGGGGTTTTGAACATCAGTCATAATTACATGTTCAAAATGAACATCCTCCACAAATCCCCTGCTAGGCCTTCCCCATGACTTTATTCTAAAACCATTTTGAGTTTTAGAGAATATGGCTTTTACAACTGTTACATTTTTCACACCAGGTTCCTGCAACTTCCATCCCAAGCTTCCAATGCTGTCAAAATTCACAATACAATAATAACAATTATAAGTAAATAACCCTACTTTCTTGCATTATATATATATATATATATAACTTTTTTTAAAAAAAAAATAAGGAAGAAAATACCAAAGACCTTATAATAATAAGACATGAGTTAGATTTATATTCCAACCTAAATCTTTAATGAATTTGTAAATTTTTTTTATATTTTTGATGTGATACTTAGGTATAACTAATATATATGATATCTAACTCTGGTAAAATATATCAAATTAAAATACAATAAAATGAGAATTGCATCCACGGATATACAATGAAATGTTCTAACTAAAAAAGTTGACTTATGAGAATTTTGAGCAAAATTGACAAAATTTGAAATGAAAAGAAAGAGAAAGCAACCTTATGCCATGACCAGGTCCACATGCAACATCCTGAATCCACAAGTTTTGAGTGCCAGGGCCAATAGAGATGCAGTCATCTCCAGTTCGAATTGTGGGTTTGAGGATGGTCACATCACTGGAGAATTGAATGTGGATGCCATCAGTGTTAGGGCTGTTTCCATCAGCCATCAGCTTCACTCCATGCATTTTCACGTTCTTGCATCCATTGATCAGTATGTGAAACAGTTGACTATTAACAGAAGTCAACCCAGTGATCACAATGTGCTCAGAGTTTCTCAATCCAAGTGTCTGCTTTTACATAACAAAAAAAATTATAAATTTTTCTCACAAATTTTATACCAAATCAAAGGTTTGACTGATACCAACTCAAGAGAGTGTTTGTTTGCTCAGACATTCGTCATATATTTTGGTGACACGACAACGTTAATATATGACAGGGTGTGTCGTGTCGTTTCGTGTGTGTGCATGTAACATTAAGACACGTACCGCGGCTCCAACGGGGCAATTAACGGAGGCTTTGTTCTTGCAATTCCACAAGAAAGATCCTCGAGCATCAACGTTTCCACCATGAATGGAAACTCCTCTAACTGCATCAAACGTTAACCAATGCAAAGCGTTTCCGAGGAAGGTGTAGTGGGAAGGAGCCAGCAAGGTGCCACCAATGGTTATGGAGATGGCATTGTTGGAGCATGGCCATCTAAACGTAAGGGCTCTTGTTGAGTCAGTTATGCCATCGGGTTTGGCTCCAAAGTGTAGCACATTGTAGGAGGTTGCTTTGGCTAGGATAGGTGTGAACAAGGAAAGTGGGAAAAGGAAGAGGAATTGGAAGGAGAATGTGATTAAAAGAGAAAGAGGAATGGGTGGTGTTGGTGTTGGATTTGGCATTTTGGTAATGATGTTGGTGTTTTGGAGTGTGGGAGAGTGGTTTTAAGCTTTAAGCTAGAAAAGATTAAGAGGTAGTGGTGGAGGGAACGGTTTGTGAAGGGTATTTATGAGTTAAGGAGTTTTGTAGTTACTTTTTCTGTATATGTATTATTTTCAACTAAAAGTAAATGAAGGTTAATAAATACTACAAAATTAGGGTTACATGTAGTTTAGAGTAGTAATTTCGTACTTAATTATAAGTAAAAAAAATTAACTATTTTTACATTCTTTAAGAATACTATAGTTATTTAATATTTTTTGTTTTTATACGAAAACATATTTTTTTTAAATTGTCATTTATTTTTATTTATTTAGAGTAATTTTAACTTTGATGATACTCAATATTAAATAGATTAAAAAATTGAAATTTGTATATATTTATTTTCGTTAAATATGATAACTTTTTTATATTTGGTCAAGGGATTATAAATCCAATTTTCTTCCTCGAATTAAAAAAAAAAAAACTTTAATTTGTGTATATACAACTATATATTGGAAAATTAAACGATAAATCTATCCAAAGAGAAGGAAGGAATGACTTTTAAAAAATGGTTTATGATGTTTAATTATTTATTCATATCATTAGCGGAATCTAACGTAATAATATAGGTGTTTAATAACTATGCCAATTCATTGAATTACTGTCTATTATTCTAATAAATTTTTATATAATTTGCTCGGAGAAGAATTTGAACCAACAATCTATCTCTCTCTTTCACTTACACCAACAAACCAATTTTATATTTTCTATTAATTATTTTACTTTATATTTCAAATTTTCAACACAAAATCTCTTATATATCAATAAAATTAATATGAATAATTTTAGAACTATAGCTTCTTTTCAATTGATGTGCTAGAGTCTGTTACGCTGGCAACTCAACATACACACATTTTAATAAATATTAAAAACACATCTTAACAGTATCGAATCCATATTTTTTTATTACTAGACAATAACTTTTTTATTTGAAATTGAATAAGGGTAACATAAATTTAATTTTAACTCAAACTCTTCAATCCATTTAACTGCACTTTCTTGATAGGCAATAATTTAATTTGTCATAAACAAACTTCAATGACTTACTTTATTAGTTTAAAACTTAATTAATAAATTTAATTGTCATGCCTACTGTCAGTAGATTGCCAGTTAGAGGGTCAAGGACATTTTTCTGTTAGTTTTACACTTGATATTTATCTACACTGGAGTTTCCATTTTGATCACTGAAGTTTTGGCATAATTTGGATATTATTTCCTCAATTTTTTCTGAAAAAAAAATCACCCTCTCAATTTGACAAAATATTATTTTATTTTTTAAATATTAAATTTTAAAAATGAAAAAGAAATAAATCCTAAGTTTAAAGTTCTAAATCATACCCTAAATATTAAGAGTTTAAA
>Ga0123340_1003666_pt1 | contig 14410 bp, 5 predicted proteins | sample SirMexnodulemix_FD_89961 | JGI IMG/M metagenome (GOLD analysis project Ga0123340, IMG submission 89961) | Root nodule microbial communities of legume samples collected from Mexico - Siratro Mexico nodule mix | ecosystem: Host-associated > Plants > Roots > Nodule | place: Mexico: Nepantla... | reverse complement strand
ATTATATAATGTTCTTAAATGGGTGTAAGAGAAGATTTGGGCTCTGAAAACAATTTTTTCCCAAGGTAGAAATTTCTGCCAGCTGTCTATTACACATGCAGGCAACAAGGTACAACTGATAAGCGATTCTTTTATTTCGTAATTACAATAATAGATATATTTTATTTTACTAAAATGGGTATATCGAATCTCAATAGTATAATTTCGCGTGTGACCATTTTAACAGAAAAATCCAGAATTGAAAGACACCATTTCAATGAAAAAAATTAAATAAAAATCATGTCAAACTATTTTAGTAGAAAAAATTGTGATATTAAATAATTAATTAATTATAATTCATGGTGTATTAATTTTGTATTAAAATAATTAATTTGATATACTAATTTAATATTTTCATATGTGAAATAAATAATTAAAAAGTGTATTAATTATCACTATCAGTAAAACCTGAAATAATTAATTAATTAATTAGATGCTTTAATTTTATACACGTACGCATGAACTAATTAATAATTAAATAAATAAATGCACTAAATATAATATTGGTAGAATAATTAATTGATTTCTTATTAATTACTAAAATCATATTATATTGATAAATCTTAATTTTATTAAAATCGTGTTAAGTTGGTATGAATTTTTCTTTTGTATGTTATCTTTATTACATGATTTATTTATTTCAAATCGTGTCTTATGATGTGATTTATTCATTTTTATTAATAAAAATATATATTTATTATAATAAATAAAAAAAGAAATTACACAAAAATGGTGGTTTCACTGTCTAAATATATTTTGTCTTATGAAAATAAAAAAATTATATTTTCTGTCAGCAACGAAATTAACTAACAACAATTTCAAAAGTTAACTTTCTGTTCTAGATCGATTTTATTTGGGTTTACATTTTTAACATTTTTAATCATTAAATAGCTTGCAACTTCAAATCCTAAAATCCTCTTCGAACAGGAACAACAAGAAAGAATATAGATGAATATTTTTATTATTCATAGACGAATACATTCTTCACAAACTTAACAATTCAACACACATTTTATATAATATATATGTTTAAACTAGTTTCTTTTAAAATGATAAAATTTAAGAAATTTAGAAAACACATAACTATTTTTTCCAAAATAAACTTTTATGAAGATGACATAGAGACATTGAAAGGAAGCAAAGTGTTTGAAATGATTTTAATTATCTTATATTATAACTTTGTTTAAGTTAAATAGAAGTATTTTTGTAATCGAGTTTATCTCCTAGCTTATAGTGTTGTTCATATAGCACTATTGCTGTGGTTTTATTATATTTTATTTTGTAATTTTATTACTCTGTTTTACAAATATTGGTTATTTATTTGAACCATTAAACAAATCATTTTAATTTATTAGCAATATAATATATATATCTTTAAAAAATATAATTAGTGAGTTTTGTATGGTTATTAGAATTCAAAATTAATTAAAAACCTAAGATTAAAATTACATAAAAGATGTCGTTAGCAAACTGAAATAGTATAAAATTCATAGAAATATGTGCTTTCATATTATTTAATATTTATCATTTTCTTCAACAATTAATTTTATTAAATATTTCTAATATAATAATTTGCTTGAATGGGTTTTCATTTCTGCCTAAAAACTTTAATTAAAAGTTAACTTCAGTTACATTACCGTACGGCAATAGAAAATTGCAAACCTAATTTTGGTTTGATTCTACCAAATTCATTCTCAAGAATTTATCACAGTCACAACCTAAATATAGCCACTTTTTTATTTTTCATTTATCTTTTATCAATTCAAATCTTCTTCATCTTTTTCATTTCATCAAGTATCAGTTTCTCATAATTCCATATCTACTCCTATGTTTAACTTAATTACCAATTTCCACGGTATAATATTTTCAATATACTCTGCTATTCTAGATATACCACAGTATATTTTAGACACTTAAAGAATACAATGACTAAAACAAAGACTTAAGGTCAAAACTCATAAACAAATTTTGGTTTAAGAAGTTTTTTTTTTTTTTTAAGAAAAAATATGTATTAAAAATTTACCAGATAAACTCTTGAAAAAGAGATATATATCACAATTGGACACGTTAGGTTTTTATGAATTATGATCTTTCACAAATTTCTCTTGTAAAAAAAGCTTCAAAAGTATTTTCCAAGCTAATTGCAAAAAAAAGATGTCATCTAAAATTTATTTTAAGAGATGAAATCCTAATTTATCATAAAGACCTAACAATTAAAAAAATAAAATAAAATTTTGAGTCAAAATAATAAAAATAATGATTAAAAATAGAAATAAAATAAAATAAAACATTACAAATCAAAATAAAATCAAATAAAAGATAAAAAGATAAAATAACATAATACAAAATACGATAAAATAAAATAAAACTAAATATAATAAATATTAGATTTTTTTAATTTAATATTTTTTTCAAATTTATAGAATTAAAAATACAATTCAACTAAAACATTAACTAATTTTTTTCTCAAAAGAAAAATAAGGAAGAACATTAACAATTGTTCCAATAATTAAAAAATAACAAAACAAAATTGAAAATTGACAAAAATAGAGGAATTGAAAGTTGACAAAAGAGAAAATAATACACGAATAACAAAACTAAAAAGTAAAATTTAATTGAACTCTTTTACAACGTCGTCAAATTTGATTGTTGATATTTTTACGATTAAATTAAGAGAATTTCAATACAAATAGTCTATTACAATGCTAGGTCATTTAACATAAAAAAAATGGTAATATGGATAAGGTCAATTGACCCTAAGTCGTCTCCCAACGAATTCAATTGTAAATTTAATCAAAGAGTGTTTGAAACTTCTATACTCCAAATCCATCAACATAATATCTTTTTTACCTTGTAATTACAATTAGGTAACATGCTTTGTTGTGGAAGTATCTCTTTCAACAACTCTAGCAATTTGGTAAAACTTCTATCAGTTCATTCATTACTTGCCTTTAAACTGAACAATTTTAAAGTTGTTGACAGTCGTGTAAAGGTAGTGCATCCTAGGTATAATTGTTGCTCTAAATTGGACTTCGAAGAATCATCCACATGAGCTCTTCCAAACTTTTCTTCACCCACATCATGTATCATGTCTTCTAAATGATTGTTTGTCCATTCTTCATAATTTTCTATTGTTCTTGACATAGTAGAATTATTTAATATTTCTTCATCAAGTGAAAAAACTCATCAACTTCCTTTTTATATGCTTCTCTAAGGCCACATGCATTCATTCAACTTCACTCCATTATTACATATGTTACAAATTCCACCATCATCAATCATCCAATATGAGATTCTCACTTTTCTAATTGAAAGTGAGCTCTACCCATTTGGGAAAATATTTTTCATAATTGCATAACATGTATAAATAAAAATTTATTATCATAAATTTGATAAACTTGGACAATATTTTGCTTTGGTGTTCAAAGTATACGAAGTAAAAGTGGTGACAAATCACCACAATGAGGTATGCAACTAGAGAACAACATAATTTGTACATATTAACAAAATATGAAAAATAATTTTTTGAAATTATCCAATCAGACAATTCAAAATCTAATACAAATGATTAATGTTTAATCATTTCCACTAAATCTCAAATAGGAGCTAAAATTCACTCAATATGTGCATCAATAATATTTAATATAAATAAAATTAGTACAAGAAAACATACAATATCACTCAAATATATTACAATAGAGCTTATTCTATAATCAATCGAAATCACTAGTAGAAAAAACACATTATACGACAGGATACGACGTTGGTTAAAACGAAACCGATGTGAAGAGAAACACGGTGACATTTTTGAAATTATGTAAACAAATATTACATTGGTTGCATCTAAATAGATGTAATAAGCATTATTCTACATCAGTTGTTAACTACAACCGAAATAGAAAAGGCCTGATCAACCCAAAAAATAAAAAATAAAAAATTAAATTTAAATTTGGCACTGGACATATTACATCGATTGGTGGCGCAATCGATGCAATTAATCACATTCTACATCAGTTGTAGTCCCACGCCTCGATATGAATATCTTTGTATCCTCTGTACAATGAGGACAAGCTAATTTTCCTTTAGTTCCACACCTATATAACATCCCATATACTGGAAAATTATTTATTGTCCACATCAAGCGTGTTCTCGCATGACAAAGTTTTCTTTGGTAGAGATGTCATATGTGTCCTCATTCCACAATAGTCATAAATAATCAATAAGTGGTTGCAAGTAGACGTCTATTTCTTTGTTGGGTTTGTCGAACCAAGTAAACAAGTTACAAACATGTAGGACTTGGTCATATACATTTTATGGGGTAAGTTGTAGGGAGTAAGAAATATTGGCGAACAAGAATATGAAGATGTTAAAGCTTGCACATAAGGAGTAAACCCTTCAGAGCATAAATTCGATCTTACATGACGTGGATCAGCTGTAAAATCGGGATATATGTTATCAAAATTGTTTGTTTTCATAATGTCATCTCATTTGCCTTGCTTGTTGAGTCATTAGATGGTTTTATTGATTTCATGCATTAGACGATCTCATTCATTACATGGTTTCTAATATTATGTTTTGATGATAATAAAATCAAGTTTATATTAATTATTTGTTTTAATAATGTTTGTTGAAAAATATTAAATAATGCATGTAGGATTATAATGTCTTAGTCAGAGTAGACAGTCAAAGTCAAATTATATAGTCAAAGTAACATTTCTCAAATAACACAGTATCAGTTTTTAATTAAATTGATTGCTTGTGAGAAAATGAATTTTTAAAAATAAATATTATTCAGAGATAAACTTAAAGTGAAATCTTAATTGAAAGATAAAATTTGAAATTTGATAAAGATAAAATTTGATTTTTGATAAAGATAAAATTTGATTTTTAGTAGAGTTAGAATTTGATTTTTGATAAAGTTAGAATTTTTTTTATAGAAATAGAATTTGATTTTTGATAAAGATAAAATTTTATGTTTGATAAAAATAGAATTTAATAGAAATAGAATTTAATTTTTAATAGAGATAAAATTTGATAGTTAATAAAGATAGAATTTAATTTTTAATCCAAGATATAACATTGAAAAGCACAACAAAATTGCACCAGATTTGAATTCCATGATTTTATCCTAAGTGATGTATGTTTAGTTTATCATCTCTGAGGTGTATTGAAAGACCTTAATTAGACTGCATCTTGCTCCAGTTCCATAGGCAAAGCAAAAGTATCATTTTACTCTTATCATTTACATTCCTTTCTTTTTCATATTTCAAATTGTATAATTTGAAATAAAAAAAACTGTATTTGAGATTATATAATTAAAAATAAAAATTTTTGTATTCTGAATTATATAATTTAAAATAATTTCTTTTTATTCTGGACTGTGTAATTTGAAATAAAAAAAATTATATTCTAAAATTTCAATCAATCTGGAACACAATATATTTTTTTTAGTTCGCACTATGTAATGTGTAATATAAACGAAAATTGTATTCGAGATTATATATCCGAAATACAATCTTTAAAAAGATATTTTGATAATTTTAGAATTATGGATGTGTAGGAAGAAAAATATGGGGTGCAGGAAGAAGCCCTCCCATAATTAATTACGTATATTTAAGAGCCCAACAATCAAAACTTAAAGACCGAACTTAACATAAAAACCTAATATATATAAAAGTTAAAACCAAGTATTTTTTTATTTGAAATGTGTAAACTTAAAACCTATATGTTGGTGTGTTTAGTTTTTACCACAAAATAGACTGAGATACAATATAATTTTTTTTTTCATTTATATGTTGATTTTAGTCATTTTAGTCTTTAATATGGGATCTAAATGATAATAATTATGTATGTTTAAGAACTATTATAACAACAAAATTATTTTATAATCTTATAAAAGTTCGTCCAATTATTTAAATTCTATTCAGTTTTAGAAATTAGTATAAAAATGAAATACATACATTCTTTTACCGTACATTCTTTTATATGTAAACTTAAATGTGGCTGGAGACTGTTCCCACTCCCAAAGAAGCATTATTTACAGTACACTACACACATTGGATCAACAAGTTAAAGAACCTTTTAGCTTAATATTGGATAAGTATTATGCCATTGAGAAGACACATCTCAGACATATTCATTGACCCACCCCGGCAATAATTTATTTATTTATTCAATAGGATTAAACATACTTCTATGGATCACCACTTTATTAACTGACTAGACTAAACTAATTAGTAAGAGATTAATTATTATTTCATTGAACATTTACGATTACTGAATATGAAGTGATAACGTGTTTACTGTTAATTACTTAATTAGTATGTATACTAAAATTATCACACGGCTGATATTTGCAGTTCAAAACACTTCATGCCTAATTTCCAATAACCTGGTTAAGAGAGAAAGATATATGTACGTGTATGGATCAGTTTGTCTCGGTGAACAAACATGGTTTTGGTCTACGTTTGATGAACAACAAATATGTTTTGAGTGATCAATTCATTGGTGAAACAACTAAATCGTTTGATTCAGTTCAATGAAAAATCTAATATGTAAATTATTCGTTGGTTTTAGTTTTCATATTGATTTTTATTTGTTGTCATGAAACTATGTTTTTGTTGTAATTATTCGTGTTTGCATTGCTATGTGCCCATACAATATTGAGCTTGAGCGTGCTATATTGTTGGGTCGGTTCTAAATTTAAATCAAGGTACTGTATCGCGGCAAAGGGGAAGCTTATATTGATGAACTTGGAGTAGAAATAAATGGTGAGAATGACGTAAGGATTGCGTATAAAGTAAAAGTAATAATAATAATAATAATAATAATAATAATAATAATAATAATAATAATAGTAAAATAGCAACAATGAAAGGAAGAACTAGGGTGACATTTGGTGATCGGATGGGTTTGCATTTGTGGAATAATGTTGGATGAAGGGTGAAGGGAATCAATATTTTTGCTTTGAATATGAAACGAGAGTACTGGTTGTGATTTTTTAATTCCCTACAAGTATTATTGTGCTTGAGATTTTAATTATATGACTTTGAAACCATCAAGTGATTGGATGACAAAAAAAAAAAAAAAAATTGGAAAGAAAGAAAAGTAGGACCCGTTTGGCTAGTTTTCAATACTCCTTTCTTTTACATATTTATCTAATTTTCTTTCGGCTATCACGTTTCGCTATTCGCACCTTTCTTTCTTTTATTGTACTAACCCACCAGTTTTGTTTGTTTTTTAATTGGGTTCCTACATTTGGCCTAATAATTCTGTTAAATATTTAGCATTTTTTTTTCATAAATACATCACTATGATTTTTTTTCCTTTTAATCAGACAATTTATAAATAATATCATAAATAATATTAGATATTATAATGGTAGCACACGTCATACTTTAATACAAAATTTTAAGAATAATAATTATTTAGGTATTAGTAAGATAATTCGTATCATTTTATACTTAATATCCTTTTAAAAATAAAAATATGTTAAACTTTAAAAATGAATAGGTTATACTATTTTTGCTAACGGTATGATCTGTCAAGAGTATCATAAATATTCATTCGTACTATCTTGGACTCTAAAAATTATAAAAATATGAAAATATAAAATTTAGAAAAAAATCAACACCTCAACAAACACTTTTCTTATTTAGAATTACATAAACTTTGATTTTTCATCATGGATCGAAATACGTAGGAACAATGTGATCATTGTTGAGCCCAAAATAAAAAAAAATGTTTTCTTTGTTTTTACTTGCATTTTTTTTTATTTTTTTTTAAAATAAACATTTTAAACAACCACATCCATTTTGCTTATTTGATTGAAGGTATCGTCTTAAGACCGGCATTGTAGAATATTAATACCTTCCCTACACATAACCAACTCCCGAACTCTAATTCAGTTTTGCGAACCATTTCCTTATCTTTAGTTTTTCTATAGTTTTCTATAATAAATTACAGTGGCGACTCCTCTATTTATTTTTCTTACAAAAATCAATATTTATATTTTTTATTCACCCTGTCGTAACTCTGGTTGCGATAAAAGTGAATAATTCTATTAATCAATGTCTACCCAAAGAAGATACAAAACAAGGTATATATGCAAGACATGTAATAGCAAGAAAGACATATGTGCAGCCACTAACCATAAATCAAGAGAGAGACGTGTCCTATTTAGTATTTATCATCAATCCTCTCTCCTTGTCTTCTGTCGCATGATCTTTATAATATCCAATATCCTCCCTTAAACTTATGGTTGGATTAACTACAACTATAAGTTTAGACCAAATAGAGGGAAAGGAGGAACCAAAAATGGGTTTAGTGACTATTACCTAATACCTGACAAGAATATGCACTTGAAGAACTCTTTTATTTTGAAAACTATCTCTTACAAAGTGAATATCAAGTGTAAAGTGTTTCGTCTTTAAATGCATGAAAGGATTAGCACTGAGAAGGACAAATCCTAAATTGTTTGAGTATATCTTGAATATATTAGCAGTTATTCGTAGCTCAGAGAGGAGTGAAAATATACATATTATCTCTGCAGGTGCAGCTACAATGCTGCAATATTTTGCTTTAGAACTGCTTCTAAACACTGCCTTTTGTTTATGAGACTATCAAGAGACAATATTTGATCCAAGGTAAATGTAGTACCCAGTGGTAGACTTCCTGTCATCGATATCAGATCCCCTATCAGTATCACAAAAACCTCGAAGAGAGTAATTTGAACTTCTACAAAGGAGTAGTCCATGAGTGATGGTGCCAGCTAGATATCTCAAGATACATTTCATAGCCTTCCAATGATGTTCTTGAGGATTTGTCATATACTGGAAAACTTTATTAACAACTTAAGAGAGTTATGGTGATAAGAATGTATTGAAGTGCTCCCACAACTGATCTATACTTCGTAGGGTCTTTAACAACAACAAACCCATCCTGGCACAAGTATAGAGTGGACACCAAGGGTGTAGGTTGAGGTGTGGAGTTCTGCATGTTGGCTTTGTGAAGCAGAGCTTTGATGCACTGAGTTTGAGATAAATGCAGACGCCCTTCCTTAGTTCTTAACACTTGTATTCCTAGGAAGTAATGAAGAGGTCCTAGGTCCTTCAAAGAAAAACACGAATTTAGCATGGATATAAGATTGTTAGTAGCATGAGTTGGTGAACCTATAATTATGATATCATCAACATATATAAGAATAAATATAGTATAAGATTGAGTGAACTTAACAAATAGATATGAGACACTCTTTGTGGTAGTAAACCCAAGTTGTTGAAGATTGTTGTTAAGCTTCTGGAACAAAGACGTGGCAGGTTGTTTGAGCCTATGATAGCTTTGTGCAGTTTGCAAACAAGAGTAGGGTCTTTAGATACAAAACCTAGAGGTTGTTGCATGTAGACAATTTCTTCCAAATCTCCATTTAAGAATGCACTATTCATATCAATTTGACGAATCAGCCATTGAGCAATGACCGCATGAGCAAGCACAAATCTGACTGTGTTGTGTTTGACCACATGATTGAATGTTTCAATATAGTCAAAGCCTTCAATTTTATTGAAACCTTTAACCACCGACCTAGCTTTATTCCTCTGAAAACTACCATCAACATTGTACTTGTTTTTAAATAGGCATTTGCATCCCACCATTGTAGCACTAGGAAGAAGATGAGGGAGACACCAAGTCTGATTGAGCATCAAGGTAGAATATTCATCCTTCATAGCTTGTAGCCAGGAATGTGAAGCTAAGACTTCCTTGACCAAGAAGGGTTCAGTGTGGTGAAGATCAACACTAGTATTATATAATTTTAAAAACACCAACTTTAGATCTAGTAACCATAGGATGAAAATTTATTTTATTTTGTGGAGTATTATAGTTGAAGACAAAGGTATATCAATAGTTTTCAAAATACATATTATTAATTAAAGTATTATCGCTATTACATTCATAATTGGTTTGATCAATATCACTCACAGTTGTAGTATGTACAAAGTCACAATTTGATCGTTGAAGAAACATTAGAGGAACATTATTATCAATAACTTCAACAAATTTATCAGAGTGCTTATAAAAAGGATTAGTGCTTTTGGAAAATGAAAAATTATCTTCATTAAATATAACATGTCGAGAGATAATGGTCTTACTAGAGGTGGTCAAACATATGTACCTTTTATTGTGAAGACTATAACCAAGAAAAAGATAACATGTTGACCAAAAATCAAGTTTATGCTTATCATAAGGGTGCAACAAATGATAACAGGCACAACCAAATACTTTAAATGGATTGTAATCAGGTTTAGATTTAAACAACATTTCATAAGAATTTTTATTGTGAACAACAGGAGTAGGCAAAACATTTATGATATGTGTAGCGGTAATCAACCCAAAACTTAATAGGAATAGAAGCATTGGCTAGAAGAGTGAAACCCATATCAATTTTATGCCTATGTTTCATTTTAGCAGAACCATTGTGTTCATTAGTGTGAGGGCATATAAGTCTACGATGAAAGCCATTTTCATTTAGAAGAGATTGTAGGGAAAAAAATTCTTTAGCATTATCAGTTTGTAAGTTAAGTAATTTAAAACTAGATTGATTTTCAAAAAAATGTTTTGAACCCTTTAAAAGTTGTAAAATCTTGAGATTTTGCATTTAGTGAGAAAATCTATGTATATTTTGAGTAAGCACCTGAAAAGAAATATAATAACACCACATTAGATTCATTCACATAAACAGGACCCCACACATGAATATATACCAGTTGCAAAGGCTTGTCATACACATTAAGTAGTAAACATAAGTTGATGAGCTTTACCCAAGACACAAGCATCACAAAAGTGAATATGTATATTACAAGGAATATTATAAGTTTTTAAAACTTGAGAAAGAATTTTATGGTTATAGTGACAAAGTCTGACATGCCAAGTTTGTTTAGTATGTTCACAAACATGTAAGAAGTATGGTTAACAGTAAGTGAAATAGTAGCGTTTTAAGAAGGAAAATCATATATCCCGTCCCTAATTGTTCCTTAAAGAAGAGTCTAATTTGTGTCCTAGAGTTTGATACCACAGGTATTATGATAGAAAACAAAGTAAACATTATTATCATGTGCAAATTTTGAAACACTCATAATATTTTTTGTAATGGTAGAGACATGTAATAAATCATTTAGCTTCATATTAATATTGGTATCAGAACAAATTAAATTAACAAAACCAATATTGTGAGCGTATACTTGAGTCATTACCCACTTTAACAATTTCAGGTCCATGAAAGGTATTATCTGTTGTGAACACATTGGAATTGTTGGTTATATGGTGGGATGCCCCACTATCAGGGTACCAAAGGTGATCATCAATCACGGAATGCATATCAAGAATGAATGACTTAATATCACCTGTAATAGTGGATGGAGTTTGGGAAACAATAGCAGTAATTTGAGATGATGATTGTTAGTCATACCTTTGCCAACAATTTGGAGCAACATGACCCATTTTGCCACAAATATGACATGAAGGTCTCATAGATTTCCGCGATGCTGAAGAATTAGGGTTCTAAGAATTGCGATTACAGAGTAAGACTTAGGGGAACGCGTAAATCTTAGTACATTGGGAGGATGAAAGGACATGCGACCTCCATGATTGGAGTAACGCGAGTAGAAATTGTTACGATTATTTTGATTCTAGTGAGTTGTAGTAGTGTTGACTTGGAAGACATTATTTTTCGTGGCTCTATGTGTTTCAAATAGCTCTTCTTGTGTAAGAAGAAGGGCTTCAATTTCATCTACTGAATAAGGGTTAGTATGAGACGTTACGACAATAATGAAATTTTCGTAGTCATTAGACAAACCATCCAAAATTGATTATGTGTTCTTTAGTAGAAATTGGGGCACCAACCGCAATAAGAATATCCACCACTTTCTTAATGTTGAGCAAATAAAGATTCATCAATCAATCTTTCTTGGGCGTCTTAAGTTGTAACTTTAACTTCTTAATCTTTGCCTTTGTGTGAGACACTGATAAGCCTTAATTGTTAGTTTAATTCCATGCATAATTACGTTGATTTTGTTATTAATTTGGTTTAAATTTGAATTTATTTGTCTGTTTTGATTTATTTTGTTATTTAACAAGTTTTATTGTACAAAGAGCGATTTTTATTGAGAATTAGGTTTAATCTTAAGAGAGAGAAAATAGAGGCGTTGAATCAGAGGGAAGGAGCAGAGAAAGGGGCATAAGTGACTTTGTACTTAAGCAAAGGATACAACCTGTGCTAAAACTCACTTAAAGACTTTCATGAGGAAACCTTAATTTGAAGGCGTCAACGCTACTGGCTTTATGAGATAATGGCCGCAATTTGACCTAATGCAAGGAGCGAAAGATATAAAAGACCAAAGTTAGGTCAAACGAAGGGGGGACTCATCACTTATCACTCATTGGCATATTCGTTGATCGCCTTTCTTGATCAAGATTCATTCATTTTCTTTTCTTTTGTATTCCATGGCTACCATGAATAACTAATTCTCTTATTCTTGGGATTGGATGTAAATGCTCAACTTTGAATGCACTCTTAACATTGTTTGATATCATTAATTTCAATTACCTTTGTTTTACGTTTTAAGCATACTTTGATCTATCTTAGAATTCTTATTGTGACTAGAAATCACTTTTTGAATTTGGAACCAAACGTTTAACGCATTGCATGTATAAGTTCAGGGATAAATTATAGTGTAATGACTGTTTATAACAACTATTCTTAATGCTGATTAATCAATTCTAGTAACTGGGGACAGAGTTGGGTATTTTAATTTATGAATTTCAAATCTAGAGAAATCAGATTGAATGAATTTTATTTTCATAGACTGGTCATTGGAAGAGATTATGTTAACTTTATGATTAAGAGTGTATGAGAAGGAGAGTATTACAATTCAATTCCAAGATCTTTATTAATATTGATTTCACACATTTTACTATTAATTGCTTTGTTTTACGTCATTAATTCTTTCAAATCCAAATTATTTTTGTTACGTGTTTTGTTCATAATACCTTGATACATATTTAATTTTTAATTATAAATTTTGTTCCCTGTGGAGACAATACTCTACTTATTTTCTATATTACTTGAGAACTCAGTACGCTTGTTGAAACATTTAACAGACACATAATAAGTGTTTAAGTGCATCTAGACTTGCAATGATGTTTTAAGTCTCACCATTTTTCCTGATTGTCTTTTTCATCCTAAGAATCCAGATAATGCAGAGGAACACGGGAGCCGTCTAAGAAATGAAAAAAAAATTAAACCTTTAATCGTAGCGAGCACTTGTTGTCTCCAAATTAGGAAACTGGCGTCATCTAACTTCAGACTGATTGGTGTAGTTAAATGATGTGGAACAAAAGTGTGGGTAACTTGCAAAGCGTGGGAACTAGGTGTTGTAGAGGAAGATAAAGCCATCAGATCGAAAAAAATTGTAAACTCATGATACCATGTTATAGAACAATGATAGAGAGAAAGAACATGGATAGAGGAAGGAATGAAAGAAAGTGAAGAATTTTATTAATCAATCTCTATCTAGAGAAGATGCCGAACAAGGTATATATGCAAAACATGTAAAAGCAAGAAAGACATGTGTCCAACTACTAACCATACATCAAGAGAGATATGTGTCGTATTTAGTTTTTATCATCAAAGCTCTCTCCTTGCCTTCGACCGTATGATCTTTATAATGTTTAATACACCGTTAAAAAAAATTTAAACATGTAAACACAATTTAAAAAATGAGAAAATGTTAAACCACCAAGAATTGAACATTCAGCCAACACAAACCAAATGCATAATAAAAAATTGTTAAACATTAAACTGGCCTTATGATGTTCCTAAGTTTCAGATTCAACTTAAACAACCTTAATCAAACGTGGACAAACCTCAACAACTTTAGTCGCACATAAAAAAATGATGTGAAAAGCAAAGATTATGTGACATAAAACAACCAAATCTCAAATTATGCAACCAAAGTAGCTCAAAAAAGCTCAAATGCAAACTCACACTAAAATAAAAACACCTCAATCGTTGGATTCAGAGAACCCCAAATTTAGATTTTTAGGGTTTGCAAATGAACCTTAGAAATTTAATTCACCCCAAAACAATGTCAAGTGGAGGCAACAATGGAGGCAGAAATTTTGTAAGAAGAAATGAGAACAAGGAGAGTGAGTAGGGAGTGATTAAAGAAGAAGAAGCGCAGGAAAAACACTCGAGAGAAGAAAGACAAAATGAAATTGGGAAAATAGGACATTTTAATTGGCCAATGCGTCGCCAGGCCAACACAATATAATATTGTGTTGGCCTGGCGACGCATTGGCCAATTAAAATGTCCTATTT
>Ga0123340_1003664_pt1 | contig 14414 bp, 13 predicted proteins | sample SirMexnodulemix_FD_89961 | JGI IMG/M metagenome (GOLD analysis project Ga0123340, IMG submission 89961) | Root nodule microbial communities of legume samples collected from Mexico - Siratro Mexico nodule mix | ecosystem: Host-associated > Plants > Roots > Nodule | place: Mexico: Nepantla... | reverse complement strand
ATATTTTTTATGATTGTTATCATAATTTGATAAATAATATTTTTAAATAATCAATATTTTAAGAAATTATTTATTTATTTTTAATCATGTTTTAAAATATATACCTAAGAATAATTTTAACAATTCCCTAAAAATAACTTATGAATATGGTTAATTCAGTCAAATTATCAATAACTTTTCTGCTCAAATTATTAATATAGTAATTCTTTTTAAGAAATTATTTTAACAAACACTTATATTAACTTTTCACCAAAATAATGGAAGGTAAAGTGAAACGGTTATCATTTTTGTATTGTGTAAATATTAAAAACCCGCCAAACCATAAACTACAAGTAACGTAAAGAAGCCAATGATGTTGAAAGGAAAAACTATTCATAGTAGAAATGAAAAGGAACAAGAAAAGTCGATGAAATGTTTGTTGTTGTTGTTGTCAAAGATGGAATTTGGAAGTGAGGAAGCTGAAACTGTACCCCAACACCTGCTGTCAGTGTTGTGTTTGGTGGGAAGTTGTTGTTCCATTTACATTCTCATTCTTATTCCATAAGGTTTGTTTTCAATGCATAGTTGAGTTTTCATCTTTCGCTTCGATTTCACTCATTCATCTACTACTTTCTCAGCTGCATATCTCCATCACCTACTTCTTCGCTTCACTTCGAAACATACCACAAAGCTCCACTCTTTGTTATTGCCTCACCAAACTTGAATTCTAATGCATTGGTGGTTCGGTCATAAGCATAGACTTTTTCACGCCTCTCAGAGTTCCTTCTTCTTGTTTGGGTGACCATTTATCTTTGTATGGGAGAAAGAGAGGGAGGAGGGGTATGTGAATAGTTAAAGTCATAAACTTTGGCTTCTTTATACTAAGCTGATAGGTAGTGGTGTAATGGGGAAACAAGGGTCTCATAAAAGTCTGCGTCCTGAGTTTCAGGGCTGGCATTCCAAAACTTTGTTGCTTCAAGGGCTGAAAAGTGATTCTTCAAAATGCAACTATTGTAGGGGGCTCTATGTAGGGAAAAAACACATCAGGGCCATTGTTGTTATGTTTGGATTGTTGGGTTGCCTCTTCCTTCTTGACTCTCTTATCATCTCCTTTTTTGAGTTTACCAATCTTCAACCCGGTGCAGCTCCAAATAACTCGAGTGTGTTTCAGGTACAAGTACAGAATCTCTTGCGTGCTAGCACCCTCCTCCAACTCATACATGCAAATATTTTTAGAGATTATCTGTATGTGTTCATATTTATTCTTGAGTAAAATGTGTTTCAAGTTTCTCAGTTTTCAATAAGAATTAGTCTTAGCCTCTGTATTTTAGAAGGATAATTTCAATCTTAGTATTTTTATAACTAGTGAATTTTTCCCTTTTTTGTGATACTTAAGATATTAGGACGAAGAACAAAATGCATCATTATAAAAAAAATGGAGAAAAAAATATTCTTTTCATTACTAATAGTAATTTGGACCAAAAATTGAAAGACATAGAACACATTTTACCTTTTATTCTGTTAATCATATTGATGGAGGGTGGAGGTATTAAAAATGAATTTGTATTTATCTTTATTATAGCAAAGGCTATAGTCCTTTTCTCGGTAAGCTTGTTCCTGTATCTATTACATCTAACGTAATCTGATGTCAACCGTGTCTGAACAACTTTGTTATGAAAATTAGAAATTTTAACTTCATGTGGTTCAAAGTTTCCAACCGAATTTTCTGCGAGTGATTCAAAGTTTTCTGCTAGTGTAAACTGGAAACAATTTTTCTACAGTTTAAATGTGATTTTTCTGAATATTTGAGCGTAAATTATCTTATGCTAGGTGTGCACGTCTCAAGTCTGTACAATTCAATTTACCTTGTACTTAAAATTTGTGATATTTTGCTAATTTGCATATATGACTAGACTAACGTATGTTTTAAATGAAAAGGGTAGAGATTCCTACATCTACAGCAAACAATCGCCAGTATATATGTATGAACGACTTCTAAACTTGGCTTCCAGTGCTCTTGCAGAGGTTAGGATCAAACTTACAGATTGATGTACATCCGTTTAGATACTTTCATTCAGTATGTTAGATAGTGTACTATATTTGAAGTCTATTTCTGTCTTTTGTTACCACAGAAGGAGTTCAAGCAAGAGTCATCAAATTTATGGGTGGAACCATTTCGGCAGGCATCTTCATGGAAACCTTGTGCAGAAAGAAAAGTTCAATACAATTCGGGTTTGTGAACTTTTCTTATTCATTGGTTGTGTTATAAAACATGCACAAATTATTCTTATACCTTTATATCAGCAACTCGAAGTTTAAATTGCAACTTAGTATCAGAAATTATTTGCCTGGTATACTACTCTGTAACTAGTTTATAATCTTTGACAGGGAAGCCTGTGCAAAGTAATGGCTACATCTTAATCAGTGCAAATGGTGGTCTTAATCAACAACGAGTTGCTGTAAGTACGGGCTGTTAATTCATATCTTTTCCGACATTCTCGTAACTAGACGCATACAAGCACCACTGATTCTATGATCGTGGAATAGAAAAATGATAGATCTTAAACAATGAAATTAAGCATTGTACTGACATAACGCTGCACCATTTTAGCTAATGGCTATCATCTATCAAGAATGTAGTTAATTACTATACTTGTTATCAAATATGATCTTTTATCCTTTCTTCTTGACGTGCTTTTGGTGTATCCAATAATGGAAGTAATGAGACTATTGTAGTGATTACAGATTTGCAATGCTGTGGCTGTGGCATCTCTCCTTAATGCAACTTTAGTCATTCCAGAATTTCTTTACAGTAACGTATGGAAGGATCCAAGGTACGGTGCGTTTGGCACTAAAGTAAAAACGGAACTTTTCACTTGTACAGGTTTTGTTTACTTGTTTTTATACAGTAAAAGCATTCATCTGTTTGCTCCTGTTGATCTGAATGTGAATGATGAAATGATAATAAATAAGCAATTGCGTAATGTGATTTCAGTAGTTCAATGGTTTCCTCAATTTGCAGTACGATTTGATGTCATACACCTTCATTCACTGTATGTGATTTCGATTGAATGACTCAACCGTTTATGTAATATTTAATTAAAAATTGCAGCCAGTTTGGTGACATATACCAGGAGCAGTATTTCATGAATACCTTGAAGGATGATATCATTATTGAGAAGGAACTTCCACCTCATATGAAATCTCTGGATTTAAAAGCGATTGGTAGCCAGGTTTGTAATCTTTCATCTGATGTACTTGAGAAGACAGACTGTACTAGTTATAACAACAACTTCAATAAAAACCTTGCCTTTTAGATTACAGACGCAGATCTTACCAAGGAAGCCACACCTGCTGACTATATCAAAGTTGTGCTTCCTCTTCTTTTGAGAAATGGAGTTGTTCACTTCCTCGGATATGGAAATCGACTAGGTTTTGATCCATTACCTTCTGATATTCAGGTCATACAGTTTTATCTATATAAAACATTTTTAAGATTTCCCATTAGACCACTGCTGCTTGTGCATTGGCATTATCTTTTCACACATGTACTTTTTAATAGAAGCTCCGAATTCCAAAAGAGAAACAATACATACTTTTGTTCTTTTTGCTTTACCACCTAATGAGTAAGATTTTCTATCTGTTTTCTATGATCTGATTAATCATTTCTACTTATTTTACAAATCATTTTCCGTCAACCTCTATCATTTGAAGAGATATTCTTCATTTTCATTATGTAGCAATCAGATCTGGACACTTGAATAACTAAGTGTTATTTGCATCAGATTTGCACTCGTTTAGTATACTTTTAAGGTTTAAGGTATTTCACTTTCGTTTAGAATGAATTTTAATATGTTTGCAACAATTGCATTTGCAGAGGTTAAGATGCAAATGCAATTTCCATGCTTTGAAGTTCGTGCCAAAAATTCAACAACTTGGCTCGATATTGATTCAAAGGATTAGGAAATATGGTGCTCGACGAAGCATTTTAGACACTCAATTGCTGGGAAAGTTCATCCAGAACAACAAATATCATGAAGCTAAAAGGGGCTCAGCAAAATATCTAGCTTTGCACTTGAGATTTGAAATAGACATGGTGGCCTATTCCTTATGCGAATTTGGAGGCGGGGAAGAAGAGAGAAAGGAACTTCAAGCCTACAGAGAAAGACATTTCCCTCTGTTTCTTGAACGCTTGAAGAAGAATTCAACGTATGCATGTTTCTACCATATGCTTTGCTACATAATGTTTAGAATGGTCTTGAGGTTAATTTGTTTGATGCACTTGCTATTGATGTTTATAGGTCTATTTCTCCAATGAAACTGAGAAAACTGGGAAGATGTCCGTTGACACCAGAAGAAGCAGCACTTGTTCTAGCCGGTCTTGGTTTCAAACGGGAAACTTACATTTACTTGGCTGGTTCCCACATTTATGGGGGAAACTCAAGAATGGAACCCTTCACTAGTCTCTATCCTAATGTGATCACAAAGGAAAACCTGCTTACAGACAGTGAACTAGCACCTTTCAGGAATTTTTCTTCTCAGGTAATTGGTATTACTCTTGACAATGATCGTCTCATTCTACCATTTTTTTTTTAATTTCCACTCAGATCTTCACTGTTCTTGACAATATATGCAACATTTTAATGAACTATGAAGATACCGAAGTACATTTCAAGGTTCAGAATCATATAATATAAGCACTCCACTTAGGAGGGAAAGTTTACTCGCAACAATTGTTATCTGATCTAATATTGTCAATACTGTTAATGTCAACTAAATATTTTGACAATACTAAATAATTGTAGTAACTAATAAATTAACTTGATGTCAATGCAGTTGGCGGCTTTGGATTTCATTGCATGTGCAAGTGCTGATGTATTTGCTATGACTGACTCTGGTAGCCAACTTTCATCATTGGTATCTGGATTCAGAACCTACTATGGTGGCGATCATGCTCCTACATTGCGGCCAAACAAGACAAGGCTAGCAGCAATTTTGAGGGAGAACAACACCATAAAATGGAACAGATTTGAAGTCAGAGTAAAGAAGATGATTCTTGAAGGGCAAAAGGCTGGCATAAGGAGTTATGGCCGAAGCATTTATAGAAACCCCAGGTGCCATGAGTGCATGTGCAAACACCATTAGTTATTAGCTAGTCCTTACCAGAACACTTGTTAATAAAAAACACTTTCCTTTTAGATTGAATTTCTTTAGGCATTGATTCTTTTCCCGATGTATAATATCTTATTATCCATCCTATACATAGAAAATAAACTGGTTTCTTTTTCAAAGAATATATTCTATTAGCATTATTGTAATAATGTGTTGAAAAGAACATATCAAGTTCGAAAAATTGTAATAAACAAAATAAGATCCAAGTTCATTCAAATGCACACTTCTCTAGTATATATGACAATTCAAAACCAATATTTCATTTTGGAAATCTGTGCAAGTGATGTGTTAACCTTAGATTCTAATTTTTTTTTAGTAGATTTGACATGTTCAAATTGGGTAACGTACAAAACATAACTCAAAATGTACACATAACAAAACAAGTGCCACACGAAAAATCAAATCTTAGAAATTGAAAGCATAACTAGAATCAATAAATAAAGCTAGAATACATATGCATGTTCAAGTTTGTTTATCAACCTACACAAGTAGTATATACTTATCACCAGCTTTAGCAGCAAATGAAATTGCTGCATGAGCTCAAACAGTGGATACATAATTCTACCCCGTAGAGGGCAGAGGAGTTTTCAATCATCGTCAACCTATCATTCCCTAAAACTTGTAAGCGCAATGAAGAATGTCACTGAAGGTGCAACTGTATTTGTCTAGACAAATATCTTATCACACTTTTATTTTTTCTTATTCTGTGTACCATCCTGATTAATAGAGTAAGCCGGAGGAAGTACCAAAGGCATACCACTTGCAATCACAGCAGAAGCACCTATGGCAAAAAATAAATATAAAAATACTATAAGAATACAGAAAACTGAAATTATCTCTAAGGAACAGCCTCACAACTAAACAAATAAATTAGAACTTAGAAGGTTTCTGAACCTGCAGAAATAAATTCGTCTGCTTCTATTTTGGTTTAGGTAATAGACATGAACAAAAAAGTTTATTTGGCGAGAATCAACCTTTGAAAATGCACTAAAATATGTTTAGTTCGGTAAATTATTTAAAAATTTATACTTACACTGCATAGTCAACGCAAAATTTCTATCTTTATTTGATTCACACAATTCTTTAATATAAAAATAATATAGCATTCATTAAAATTAATAAATATGCAGTGTAAGTATAACTTTTTATTGTAAATTAATTAAAAATGTCGTTGATATGATTTAAAAACAATCGAATTAAAAATCTACAGATTTTTATGTATAATATATAATGATTTAAAATCATTAAAATGTAATACAATTTAGAATTTAAAAAAAGATCTTTTAGTTTTTAATATTATTTTCTTTATTTAAAATATATTTTATTCTAATATAACAAATAAATTGTAAAAAAATATAAATTATTGACATTTAATGTTAATAATTTAACTCAAATATCTTAGAAAAAATTGAAAACTTTTAAAGATTAATTAAGATAATATTAATATTTTAAGTGTCTGTTCACAAAAATCATAAAATCTAAAGAGCTGCTGTTTGCAAATGAAATAAAATTTAAAATCAATTGAGATCAAATTAAAGTTTACATTCTCTTTGGAAAAAGAAGTTTAGAGGGTTAAATAATTTGTTTGTTATCAATTATCCGTAATTAATGTGATAAAAAATTACAACTGCTTGTATTGTATGATTATAATACTATAAAAATTAATAAACTATAATTTTTATGTATATTGATTTTTATAATTTCAATATAAATTTAATAATCATTTATTTATTTTAATAATTGTATTTTTTTATCGTAAAAAAATGTACAAATAAACGCGTATATGCATATGTTTCCAGTATAGTATATATAGAATATATAATGTACACATTCTTATCTTATCTCTGGAACCAACTTTAGTGGAATCCAGCCACTGAGTTTTTCATTTGCTCAAGGTCAAAACTGAGTCCCGTGAATAACTTTCTGAAAAACACTGAAGTGCCCAAAATGGCTGAATTTGTATCATATTCGGAAACAGATTTGGATAGAAAGCAAAAGCTAAAAGAGCTCAAAAACTGAAGCATTCCACTTTAGCCTATCTATCTAGCTTTACATATATATCTGTGTGTTTGTGTGAATGTGTATAAGCTTTTTAAATCATTAAAATTATTAGTTGAATTATATAAACTAACATTTCAAGAATTATCATCAAACAATACTACAGATGAATTTAGCGACACGGAAATCTAGAAGGCTGACCAACTTTAAAGAAGCTGAAACAGAAAGTAAAGTGGAAAGTGATATGCAAAATGTTAGTAATTATTTTGTGATGCAGAAGGAAATTTGGGAGCAATATGCTTCCATGTCACGTCAGGGAAAGAATTACAACAATGACAGAATATTATTTATTTAATATTTTGATTCGTGTTACCCGAAAAAAACGCATAAAACGTCATTGAGAGAATTTATTTGAAGGAAAACAAGAAGCACCGGTACTAAACTCTGGTGGTAGAGAAAATTCCCTCGTTCAATAGTCAAAATAGTTTGACATAAACTACCCAATACCACTGGAATTGTACGCTAGTTGAACAATGGATTGCTAAATATATCTATATAATCCAAATGCAAACACCTGAAATGATTAAATATAGGATTTTCAAATCCCTTTTGTGTGGACGAACCATTGTTTTCTCATGCTACGTTCACAAGGCTGTCTGAATGATCCCCTGAATGAGATATATTCCACCCAAAATCATGGTAATTAACAACGAAGTAGACGGAACTTTTGAAAGGCACTCAGAAATTAGCGTACAATGTTGACAATAAAGATTGTGACCTTACCTAATGAGATGAGAAAGAATGTATGAAGCCATGGTGCTCGACCACGCAGGGCACATGGTCCCTCTGTTTCAATAAAACAAACACGTTACCCGCAGCAAGTGGACATGCAAAAGCATAGGTGCATCTATCTCATCCACCCTCCTTGTTTCTTCGGGGAGAATGTTCTTTCCTAAAGTAAAGAGAAATAAACTAACACTAGAATAAAGTAAAAGGGATAAAGAATAAAAATGATGGAAGTGCCCCTTAGAAGAGACAATTAATAAGTGGGATTCTCTGCCCTATGCAATATGTGATATCAATGCATGCTCACCACATTACACAACACACCCCCTTCTCTTCCTAGCTTCCCCATCTACCCCACTTCTTTTTGTCCACCTTTTTCCTTTTTCTTTTCTTCCTCAACTTTTTGGTATATACATTGCAATCATAACCATAAATATATATTCCATTCAATTCAATTTCCAAAAAAGAACAATTACATGCTCCAAAACTCCATTGCCAGGTGGCATGCAACCAGGAATTCAGCTGCTCATCAAGGTGTAGAGTGGAAAATGGAAAACCGATTCGTTTGGGCGAGTGAACTCAATCGAGTCCATGACTCGGGTGAATATCTTTGAGCAGGCCCAATACCTGCTGCATGGTGGGCCTCTTCCCGGGTGACTCCGCCGTACACAAATACGCCACTCGGAGGCTCTCCACCATTTCACTCTCCGACTCGCCGCCGCCGCTGAGTTTGAGCCTCTCATCCAACGCCCTCACCGCGTGTCCCTCCCGCACCGCCTTCCTCACCCAAACCACCGTCTCCGCCGTGCCGCTCCTCCCCGTCAGAAGCTCCATCAGCACCACACCGAAGCAGTAAACATCCGTCTCCGTCGAGCAATTCGCCGCGGCGGTGGCGGCGGCGGCGCTCTCCCTTCCGAACTTCCGCAACCCGAAATCCGCGATTCGCGGCTCGAAGTCGTCGCCGAGAAGGACGTTGGAAGTGACGAGATGGCCGTGCACGACGGGCCTGGACCCCGCGTGGTGCAGAAACGCCAATCCACGCGCCACGCCCACCGCAATGCGGTGGCGTAAGGGCCAGGCCATCTTTTCCGGGGGCGAGTCTCGAGAAACGGCGCCGTTCTGAATAATCTCCCACGTGTCACCACTCCAATCTTCGACATTAGTCTCCCCCGCTGGTAGCTCCTGCAACCACCTACCCAAATCTCCGTTGGACATAAATTCATACAACACCAGCTTCTCCTTCCCTGATAAGAATAGTAATAATATTTCAAATTTTGAAATTGCATGCATGAATTTCCCCACGTAATGATAGCGAGTGGTAGAATTAGGTGAAAATGGTTACAGAATAGGTTAACGTAACTGAGTGCGACCTTACAAAAAATTAAAACCCGTGAAAGGCATTTAATGAGAGTAGGTTAAGTCAAAGGACACTGGTGTGCGCAGTTATAAATCAGAATTTTGGAAGCGTATCAAAAAAATAAAAAGATTTGGCTGATTCATGAAAGTAGGGTAGCTACCTGCAATACAGTAACCAGAGAGGGGCAAGAGATTGGGGTGTTTGAGTTGGGAAAGGTCAACGAAGAGAGCGACAGCGTCATCATGATGGACGTCTCTGGCGTTTTCGATGACTTTGATTGCCACGTGGATGTCTCCGGTTAAGACAGCGCGGTACACGGGCCCACACCTGCCCTCAGCCAGGAGAGAGTCTTTGCCAAAGTGTGACGTGGCAGCGATGAGGTCCACGAAGGTGAGGTTCATGAGAGGCTTCTCGAACATCACCACGGGTGCGGAAGAGGGTTCTTTCAGGTCAGCCACCCATGATGTTCCTGACTCTGTCTCGAACGCGAACGGTCCCGACTTGTCCAGCTTCATGTTCACTGGGACCGGCTTCGAGATCGCCCACTTGTTCCTTTTCGCCAATTGCCTCTTCCTTCTGCAACGCCACACCACGCACATGCACAATCCGACAACCACAAGTGCCGAGGCACACGACAAGGCCGCAATCATTCTTCTCGGTTTCCGTTTTGACTTTTGTTGTTCTCTCCGCCTCTTCTTCTCCGCCTGAATGTGGTGGGACTGTTCGTGCGGTGGGTTTGAAGTTGAGGTTGCACCTAGCTTTGGCGTTTTGGATGCGGCGTAGCTGAAGTTGTTGCCAGCGTGAATGAACGCCGACTTGCCGAACTTTCTGAATCTGTCTAATGTGGTGGATGCTTTGAAGTTGTTGTGGGAGATGTTCAAGAATTTTATGGTCTTCAGGAGAGGGAAATCCGAGGGGAAGCTACCGTTCAAAGAGTTGTTTGAAAGGTCCAAGAAGGACAGTGAGGTTAGGCAAGAAATGGGTTTTACGCTGCCTTTGATGTTGCAGTTGGAGAGATTAAGGTGGTTTAGATTGGTGAGGTTTTGGAACCCCAAAGGTAAAGTTCTGAGGTTGTTGTGCGAAAGGTCTAGGCTTTTAAGGTTTGAAAACCCAGAGAGGTGAAGCTGGTTAGTGAACCTGTTGTATGAGAGATTGAGATTTTTGAGCGATGAAAAGGAACCGTTTTGGGAAGTGGGGTTAATGCTCCCTCCGAACCTGTTCTGGGAAAGGTTCACTACCAATAGGGTTGAGCTTGTCCACAACCAGTTTGGTACCTGTCCTTGTAGGAAATTTCCAGACAGATCTAGAACCTCCAACGTGGACATGTTCCTCAGATACTTCCACGAAATGCTTCCACTTAGATTCTTGAACGAAAGATTGAGTCTTCTAATAGCATCAGCATTTGAACAATTAGAACCGCTCTGGAACCAGGAAGAGTTGAATCCAGACACCGATTGAAACGCCTTTGAGACCAGCTCCCGGTCTTCATTTTTGCATGAATAATATTTAGAGTCCACGAGCGCAGCCAGTAAAAGGAGAATGAAGAAGGAGGGGAGGGGCTTCATTTTCTTAGCTCCACCGTCTCAATGCCGTGTCCCTATTATACCCTGATGGTGGGTATGAAAGAAAGAAAGTGAAGAGAGAAAGAGAGACGGAGGGTGGGCTATATTGTTGGCTAAGTGGGACAGTTGGTGGTTATAGTGGTAGTGAAGTGGGAGCAACGGCGTCAAGTGTTTCTGACGGAGGAGTTAACGGGCACGTGAGCGTGGTTATTTGTGGGTGGTGAAAAACAATTAAATGGAAGCTGTACTATAGGTGTTGACTGTCGAAGAGGTTTGAGATCACCAAATGCCAGCCAATGTCGCTTTTTGTTTTACTTTCAAATGTTTTGTTCTGTGACATAATTTCCCACGCTGAATTTGTGAGACCAATGCTGAGATAGAGACTCATGAGTCTGTAGTAATAATGTGGAGGGTTCAGCCAGAAAGAAAGAGTGAGTCTGTTATATATAAAAAGGAAAAGAATATTTTACATTTAACAACTCTATATATTAATAAAATATTAAATTAAGTTATTTAACTAAAATACAAATTAAATTATTGAATAAAGTATTGCTAAAATCTTTGAAGGGTGTGGATTTATCGTATCTCATATAAAAAATATAAAAGCCCTTAATTCAAATAGATTTGAAGGTGACCGAAAGGGATAGGGTCCCAGTTCTTTAATTTCTGATTCAGAAGGTTAGAGAGATCAACAGAGAAGATGATGTAATGCTAAACATGTTCCCATGGCCATGCAATAAATTATCCAATCTCAGACCACACAGTTGACAACACCTAGCACTGCCAGGGTCTGGCCCCTCACTTGAGACTTCATCTCTGTGGTGTGCATATATACTTTAAGTTTAATACTGCATAATTATCTATAATTAGTTTCATTTATCATTAAATAATACTTTAAACAAACAAAAGAAAATTTTAAATTATTTTTAATATATTTCACTATGTAATTTTAAAATAATGTGTGCATTAATTACTTATCCAATGACTAATGTTTAATTGACTATGATGGGAAAAACACGAAGGGAAAATTGTTATATTACATACCTTAGCAGAATAACAGATAGTTTAGGTGGATGAAGAAGAGAAGGATAATCCATAATTAAAGTTGTTGTAAATTAGTAACTACTAGTAGACATACAGAGTCTTCAGAAGGATTTTACGGTTGTAGTATGCTTGCTTCTGTTGCCTAACATACCATTCAAATTTTGTTTGGCAGCAGTTGTTTACTTGGCCAATGCAATAGCAAATTGACCACTCAAATTTAGCAAAAGTTGCAGAGTGAGTCCAGACTTTAAGGAATGGGCTACAACCCCTTTTGGGGTTAAAAATAAGTTGTTCTGATGGCAGAGCCAGAAGAAATTTAGTTCGATAGTTTTCATTCTATTTATGTTTTTGACAACCATTCCTACTTCAGCAGGTGCCCAATAATCCACAAGAGCCAAGTCTTCAATCCTGAGGGTCAAGATGTGGTTTCCTTTCTACTGAGAGAATTAAATTATTGCAGCCACATTAACTTCCTGCACCATAAAATTCCCACATAAATGAAAAGGTTACATTGTAGCTAACAAGCACTTGACAGAGTGGCTCTTGGATTGAAGAAACTACAATAAACATAAGAGAACAATTATTGTTTGATTGCACTATTACAGTCAGAAGTGCTTTATTTAGCTTTTGACTAAGCTAGTTTTGCTGGTTTAAACCATGCCTAATCAATTGATTGTCATAGCTATAAGACAAAAACAAATAGAAACCCAATTGATTGCTATGACTGAGTAAATGGTAACCACAGTTTGGGACATTACTCTCCATCATCTAATTAATTACTTGAAGAAAAACAAACCACATGCAAATTACTAACCCCTTGTCACAATAATGCCTAGTCTTCTACTAACTTATTATCATCCGTCAACAAGGTTGTTTTTTTATGCCTCCCTTGATTGATCCAAATTACCTCCACAAGTTATTTGCGCATGTTATAAGCAGAAAGAACTATGTCTTCAAGTAAGAGAAAAGAAAAAGGCACCAACCAGAAATTAATTCCCAGTTCCTACCCTATCTATTGAAGGAAAACAAACAAAAACAGCAATTTGACCTACGCATGTTTGATAGTTAGGGTGAGTAACATTTGGTGAGATGTATTCTGCTCAATTAATTGTGATAGTCAATTTCCAATAGAGAAAATCAAACATGTACAAAATAGAAGAAAAAGAAAACCACTCGTAAAGTTACCTTCAGCAAAGAAAAAGACAAAGGTTAAATTAGTTTTTTAGGACCACCTTGTAGACAAACTAATTCAAATTTTTAAATTTCTAAATTCCTTGCCATTTGAAACCAAACCCTCAGTTGGAAAGAGCAACTACCAAATGACGCTTATTGCAAGAGTTCATACCAATTTTGTACAAAATATCAAAAGAGAATTGAAAAGAAACATAATACAAATTATATATGAAAAAATAATAGATAGAAAGCATCAATTTCACAAAATGACAAATTACATGCCCATGATCCACTAGTCAAACTAGGACAAACCAAAAGAGGATATGTATAGAGGTAAAGCAGTTCAAAATTGCATTATAGTGGATTTGGAAGTTGGCAAGGAGCTTGTTCCACAAATTCCAGGTGCTAGTGGTTATCTCACCTGCTCTGGTCCGTGGCTTTTGGCTTTTCTGTATTACCATTATGTGTGTGTATATATAAAATATATATATATATATATATATATATATATATATATTCAGATTAATTTTATGTTAATAAATTATGCTTGGAGCTGTTATGGTGAACAAGTTAAGTGGAAGGTATCACCTAATACACAACAATCCAAATCAGAATTACAAAAGAATGACAACTTAGACTTAAAATATAATATTAAATTGAGAGACTGAGATTTGGGGTCATTATAGATTAGTATAACAACTTACACTCCTACCTGAAAGCTGATTCAGCAGAGTGGGTTTCTATGAAGATAATGAGAAAACAATTTGACAAGTGTATGTTATAATCAGCATCTTGTTATGCTCCTAAAAACTTCTTTTGTTTGGATTGAGATGTAAAACTAAGAGACTGAAAAAGAAGAAAAAATTGAATTATTTAATCAAAGAAAAAGTTAATTATCAACTTTGAGTCATTTTTGAAAAGTTGCAGTCAACTTTTATCCTTCTGATGTTAAAACTGCAATTTATCACTAATTAAATGATTTTATGAGAAGATCAATACTTGATATATATTTTTAATTGAATAATAGTCTATTTGATCTTTTCAAATTAATTTCAACAAATGGTTTTAAAATATTTGTTTATTTCATAATTAAGAGTATGTTTAGTAAACTAGCTAATGAGTTAGTTTCTAATTGGTAGACTAATTAATAAGTTCGTTACTAGTTGGTAAACTCTTAATTTATAAGTTTCAAACTGATTATCTAACTTTTCCAATTATAAGTGTTTGATAAATTAGCTATAGATGTAAAATAACATGAAAAATATATAATTACACAAATTTTATTATATAAATATATATTTTATTTTTTTTTATAAAAATATATAATTACGTAATTATAATTT
>Ga0123340_1003660_pt1 | contig 14427 bp, 12 predicted proteins | sample SirMexnodulemix_FD_89961 | JGI IMG/M metagenome (GOLD analysis project Ga0123340, IMG submission 89961) | Root nodule microbial communities of legume samples collected from Mexico - Siratro Mexico nodule mix | ecosystem: Host-associated > Plants > Roots > Nodule | place: Mexico: Nepantla... | reverse complement strand
GGCTACCTCCTCCCCCGCCGTGACCTCATCTGCAAAGCCACCCAAATCCTCCTCTCCCCACCGCCCTCCTCCTTCTCCGACCCCTTCTCCGACCTCTCCGACTATCTCCAATCTCTCTCCCTCTCCCTCTCCCCTCTCGAAGCCTCCGAAATCCTGAAAGCCCTGAAGAACCCCTCGCTCGCCCTCAAATTCTTCCATTTCTGCCCCTCCCTCTCCCCCGATTTCCGCCACGAGTCCTTCACCTACAACCGCCTCTTCCTCATCCTCTCCAAGTCCACCAACCCCGCGCGCTTCGACCAGGCCCGCGACCTCCTCAGCCACATGCACCGCAATGGCGTCCGCGGCTCCATCTCCACCGTCAACATCCTCGTCGGCTTCTTCGGCTCCGGCGAGGACTTGGAACGCTGCGTTGCGCTGGTCAAGAAGTGGGACCTCAGACTCAACGCTTACACCTACAAGTGCTTGCTCCAGGCCTACTTGAGGTCCCGGGATTCTTCTACTGCTTTTCAGGTTTATCTGGATATGGTTAGGCGTGGCTATAAGTTGGACATTTTTGGCTACAACATGCTTTTGGATGCTTTGGCCAAAGATGAAAAGGTTTGCACTTGCTTTCTGTTCTCCTTTATTTCTGGTTTTTCTTGTTGATTGGATTAACTACTCTAACACCCTCCAAGACACTGTAAAAACTCCTAAGAAATTTAAATTAGTCTTACCATAATACAAAATTAGTAGAATTTGTACAAGTTGTCTTTTCTAAATTTTCATTTTTAACTTCTAGAAGCAGACTTTAGAAGTTTGCATTGGCATGTTGTTCTGCAGACTCTAAGATAGGTTTGTATCAATAGATGATGAACATCTAATTGACATCCACTAGTGTTGTAAACTGCTTTTAGAAGTACATTTTACATCTGTTGCTCCTGTTTGTCAGTTATCATGTGTATGAATTGTTTTGGCAGGTGGATAAAGCATATAAAGTTTTTGAGGATATGAAGCGGAGATATTGTGAGCCAGATGTGTTCACTTACACTATTATGATCAGAATGACTGGGAAAGCAGGCAAAACTGAGGATTCACTGGCGCTTTTCCAGGCAATGCTAGCAAAAGGCTGTACTCCTAATTTGATTGGTTATAATACTATGATTGAGGCGCTTGCCAAGGGGCGAATGGTTGACAAGGCCATTCTGCTTTTCTCTAAGATGGTGGAGAATGATTGTCAGCCTAATGAGTTTACGTACAGTGTGATTTTGAATCTTCTGATTGCTGAAGGGAAGCTTAATGAGCTAGACAACATTGTGGATATATCAAAGAAATATATGAACAAGCAGATATATGCATACTTTGTTAGGACTTTAAGCAAATTGGGTCATGCTTCGGAAGCACATAGGTTATTTTGCTACATGTGGAACTTTCATGACAAGGGTGACAAAGAAGCTTGTATGTCCATGTTGGAGAGTTTATGCAGTGCTGGCAAAATGACAGAAGCCATAGACCTTCTGAATAGAATTCATGAAAAGGGTATAACCACTGATACCATCATGTATAATACGGCATTCGCAGCCCTTGGCAGGTTGAAACAAATATCACATATTCATGATCTTTATGAAAAGATGAAACTGGATGGCCCCCCACCAGATATATTTACGTACAATATTTTGATCTCCAGCTTTGGTAGGGCTGGAAGAGTAGACATTGCTGTTAAAATTTTTGAAGAACTAGAGAATAGTAATTGTAAGCCTGATGTCATTTCCTATAACTCTTTGATCAATTGCCTTGGAAAGAATGGGGATATTGATGAAGCTCACATGAGATTTAAAGAGATGCAAGAGAAAGGATTAAATCCTGATGTTGTGACTTATAGTACACTTATTGAGTGCTTTGGCAAGACGGATAAAGTTGAGATGGCATGTAGATTGTTTGATGAAATGCTTGCTGAAGAATGCACTCCTAACTTGATCACATATAATATTTTGCTTGACTGTCTTGAAAGGAGTGGAAGAACTGCTGAGGCAGTGGACCTTTATTCAAAACTTAAGCAGCAAGGTTTGACACCAGATTCAGTTACGTATACTGTGCTCGAGCGATTGCAAAGTGGTGGACATGGGAAGTTAAGATTTCGGCGGCAGAATCCTATTACTGGCTGGGTTGTTAGCCCCTTAAGATGACAGAGGAACGAAGTAATTGTTGTACATTGTGCGTACTCAGGTTTCTTCTAATGCTCTTTAATCTATGACAGCTGTGTGGTTGAGGCCAGGTATTTTGTGATTATGGCCATAGATGAACATGGTTGCAACCAGTCAACAATGCTTGAAGTCCTATGGTTGTAGCATGCTCCAGAAATGGTAGACTAGCATGCTTGTTGGGTAACAAACTCCAGCATTTCTTCATTGGGGATTTTGGACTTTGCGCTTGGGAGTTCAATGAAGAAGGGTATCATTCTTTGTGGGGTCTGTTTCAAGTTCACATAATACCAGAGACGTCATCTTAGGCAGGGTTTCCCATCATCCTTGGTTTTATATTGGTGATTCTTGTGCTTCTAGCCATATACCAACTGATTATTTAGTTATATCAAAAGCTAATAGCTTGCATCCTTCAAGCATAATTTTTTTTTCTCAAACTGAGGATGTTATTGTATAATGTAAATCACAGTAATTGAAATGAAATATTCGCCCGTTTTACACATTCTCTTTTGTACTAGTCCATCTTTATAAAATATGTTTTCTTAAGTTAGTAAAAGTCCGTTTGCTGCTATGCTTATTATTTTGTTTCAAAACTCATCCAAACCTTTTAAACATGCGTCAATTCAAGAATGGATGCTAAAGCTACAATCGTAGCATTGCCACAGATAACAAATCAAAATTACTTAACTAACAGCCTGTTTGCGAGCGCATGGTGAATTAATCAGTAAAAGTATGCTTACCTTTAAAAGTAAAACATCTCTACATTGTATTTCTTAAGGTGATTTTTGGTTTCGACCATGTAAAATAAATTGCATACCAAGTTGGACCTTCCCATATTTTAGAAAAAAATCATCCAATACTTCTTTTTTCATTTCAAAAAGGATAATCATTACATTCCATATTATCCATTTGAGAATGAAAGCCAAGTGTTCGATTAAATTTTAAAGATATGAGAAAATAAGATATGAGAAAATGTCCCTCGTACTAATCTTTAAAGAAGTTGAAACAACCATATTCGGCATATCTAATGTGTTTAAACAGAATTTCATAAATTTGCTGAAGGACCTTGGCTGCTTTTTGGAGTTCACATAAGTACCTCCCCCTGCATAAGGATTGCGATGAACACAATCTAACACTCAAGTCCCACAAAATAGTTGATGATTCATACAATTAAAAATAAACTCTCATAAGTAGAAAGCCCCCTTTTTTATAAAAAATAATTACCAAACAATGTTACTTAAGGATGTAAAAATGAATTTAATTAAAAGGATCTTAATAGTGATGGTGCTGATAACTTCTTATACATCATTTTAATGTAGTGAATCTAAACTTAATTGCTAGTCGAAGTAAGATTTTCAATAATCATATGAAAAGTTGTTAATTACTTAAAAACCACATAATTACATTTATATCCTAATTTGATATAATTTCGTTTCTAACAAATAATTTGTAGCTCTTATTTTGTTAATCATTATTAACACACTAATTGGCATTAGTCCATACAAAATCGTACAAATTTTAAGTTTTATGTAATAAAAACATCTAATAAATGGTAATATGTTTTAACATGTGTTAAAGACACTCATTAAGAAAACATTTTCCCTATTCTTACAAGATTTCACTTCACTCTCTACATAGAGGTTTCTCTCTTTACAAGTTTCCTCAATGCCCTTTAGTCATGAAACTATTACTTTATTAGCCACGGAGAACAAGTACATACGAGCACATACGAGCAAGCTTATCAGAAAAAAAAAATTATGGTCCAGCAAATGCATAGGATGCATTTATTAATTGATCAAAACTAAGATCACCTACTTAGGCAATCGTATCTGTAACATGAATCCAACAATAGTTACATGAACTTGAAATGATAACCTCAAGCTATTAATACCACCTAAATCTCATCATGCGAATTGCCCTAGACTTTCCCAAAACTAAGTTGGTAGCTTACAAGAGATAAAGAGAACAATGGATTGAAGCATCATCTTATGTTCTTGGCTTCTATGTCCTGAAGTCTCAAGGTAACTGCTCGCCTGTGGGCTTCAAGGCCTTCAATTTCAGCCATGGTAGCTACATATGGCCCAAGTTTTCTTAGACCCTCCTCTGTGAGAGACTGCACAGTTATGTACTTCATGAAGGAGTCCAATGACACACCACTATACATTCTTGCATACCCATAAGTAGGAAGGACATGGTTTGTGCCGCTTGCATAATCACCAACGCTCTCAGGAGTCCAAGGCCCTAAAAACACAGAACCTACAGAGGCAGTGACAAACATTTAGATCTAGGATTCTTGAACTGTCATGCCATCAGAAGGATACAAAATAACATTATCAAAAAGGAATTTGACCCTCTAAGAAATTGCAGACACAAACAAGGAATAAAAGCCCATCAACCCCCAATAAAAAAAGCAACAAAAGGACAATCCATAGGCAGCAGTACCTGCATTCTCAATAAAACTCTCCCACTTCTCTGCATCCTTCACGTTGATAATTAGATGCTCAGGTGCATATAAGTTTGAGAAATTGATAGCCTGAAAGATGTTAAGCTAACTTTTACTTTTGAAAATCCAACAATAATGTTAGGTGAATTGAGACATAACATAGCACGTGAGAGGAGATTCAGAACATAAATATAGATTATTAGTTCATTGAAAATAATTAAAGATATAATTCAGAGAAAGTTATGACATATCAAGAGATTATCTTAACATTTTTAAGAGGTGCATAATAAGTTATTTTGTATTTTTAGGGTGTAGCCATCTTTCTTATTCTTCTCTTGGCAATGAGAGTGTGTTTGGGAAACCACTGTAGGGTTTCTAAGATAATTTGACTACCTTATATGGCTCCTCGACACAGGTATAATCAATATTATGCATAATCACACTGACTGTGCAATGTGTAAATACAGGCACGTAAACCTAACAGCCTGGTCTAGTTATTCCAGAGAAATTGCTCTCCCTCTCTACCTTGATACTTCTTAATCCGGATACGTCACTCTGCTTTTAGTAGGTCAAGAAAGAAACAAGATAACAGGACTGACCTCAAGCATATCACGTGCATACACAATAAAACTGTGGCTCAGAGCTTTAGTGGCAAACTCGCCTCTAGGAAGACTCTGGCACTGCTGGCTGAGTTCCTCCTGTATAGCATTCATATCCACACCATCTCCGGCAATCACAAGAACAACCTGACTATCTGGGCCATGCTCAGCCTGAAAATTGTGATTAGAAGATATACATAGGCAGTATACAAGAAGCTTAAAAGGTTACAAATCATCTTCAAAGTATGCATGCAGGCAAAAAGGGATGATTTATCAACCTCAAGTCATATCTTGGCAGTATGATGCAGAAGCATGCCTGTTTGAGACTTTGAACATTATAGTAATTTTTTATATACTGTTTCTAATCAGTGTGATTTTGAAACCCTAAATCTTCAATTAATTATTATTTCCTATATGTCCCATGTATTATGAGTTCACTCTATATTGAATTTTGAAAAACTAACATTATTATGTAGAAACTAGAAATAAAAGCTTCTAGAATAATGTACAAATTACACTAGAACATGAATTTTGCTTTAAAGCTGATGACAAAGAAAGATTAAAAATTTTCAGAATGAATGACAGTTGGTGAATAATGTTTTGCAAGTAAAGAAAATAGGAGTTATTTTAAAACTTATTAAACCTGCGAAAGCAAATCAGCAGCTACATGAGAAGGAACTGCATGCTTGTCTGCAATGACCAAAACTTCAGATGGGCCAGCCGGCATGTCAATTGAAATCATGGCTTCACTGTTCTGCAGAAGACTTTCAATAGGTAAAGAGATGAAGAAGATTTAAGATTCAACAAACGAAATGTATTAATGAAAACAGATCGTATATTTTAATGTAATATAAACTTGGTTACTTGAAGTATCATTTTTGCAGCAGTGACATATTGGTTTCCAGGGCCAAAAATCTTTTCAACCTGCAAATTTCATTACATTCACAATTAAAATTAAAATGATCAAACAAGTATGAAGTTTTTTCTAGTTACATTTTAAGTACAGTTTAGTCACAAGATTACATAATCCATTAAAGGGGTGTTATGATAAGTTTGATAATCTATTATGGAATGAGTTTCACTATATAAAATCATGAATAAACATGCTATTTGAGCATGATATACTCAATTACTAATACAGAGAAAACAAATAATAAGGGATAAAGTTGAATCCATTAAATATAATGGAGAAGCAAACAATAAAGATGGGTCAAAAAGAGGCTAGCCACCTTTGGACAAGTTTCAGTTCCCCAAGCCATAGCAGATATGGCCTACAATGAAGAGAAATGGCATATGAATCACGGTCTATTTATAAAGAATGATACAAATATATAGAATAAAGATAAATCACGATAGTAGATTCAGATGACAAAACCAGATAAATGTTATCTTATACTATCATGCTTCAAACCTGTGCTCCTCCAGCTTTGAGAATGTGAGTTACCCCAGCCTTCTTTGCACAATACAATACCTCCTGCAGAAAAACATTGGTCAGAACAAGAAAAACGTCATAACTACAACTTTCATACAAAATAGACAAACACCTTGCATGTAGTGCCATCCCGAGTTGGAGGATTTGCGAGAACAATAGTTTTACATCCTGCAATTTGTGCAGGCTGGTATACAAAATAATTAACCATCAGCTAAATCGGGCAAGATAAAAATCAAATACACAATATCAAAATTATACAATATTGAAAGACGTAAGAAGTACTGAATATTATTCAACGTACAACTGCAAGCATCAAAGCTGTTGAAGGTAATACAGCAGTTCCCCCTGGAACATAAAGACCCACGGAGTTAATACTTCTTGCAACTCTTTTGCATTGGACTCCCTGGGATTTTCAGAAAACTCACATAAATTGGGTAATAAAAAGAACCCAAGAACAAATAAACATGTAGGCATAATAACCAAATGACATGACATAAAAATAATTTAAAAAAAATTCAAAAGGTAGATACTTAAAAAAGACAGAAAAAGTACATAATCACAACTGAAAAAGATAATATATCCATTTTATCTTTCCAGTACTAGTATTATTTAACTATTACTAGATGCTGCTGCAAGACTTAGCTACATTAACTAGATCATACCACCGAATATTTCATATTTTGACTCAATAACACACAAAAATAAGTTTAATTATCCTCAGTGTCAATGCAGCCTTGAAGAATCATTAAGCCCCTGATTGTCCACCCAACCTAGTCAGCCTATAAGCAAGAGCATAGTCATACTTTCATGTTCTCAACACTTTTCTCAGGTGACTTCTGAGCAGAATGAAATGCATAAATATTGTCGTAGGCAACATCAAAGGCTTCCTTAATAGGAGGATCAAGCTGCAAAACAAAAGGCACAAAACCAAGAATATAATAAGTGCCCCAAACCAACATCACTTAAACAGAAAGTGGATAGTAATAAAAGGCACATCTTCAACCAAAAAACTGCGAAATAGTTGAAGATGAATTCCTAAGCATCGAGAGACTTTCTGTTTTTACTTTGTTCATTACTTTTCAAAAATTTGTATTTGAAATAGTTAAAGATCAATTCTATGCACTGATAGAGTTTTGTCTGTCAACCAATCTAGGTAGAGTTATGAAGTAGTTTTTACAAAAACTCAATAAACTTATCATGCTGACAATTTCTAACTGGTTGACAGTGTTTTCACTATTTTCTATACAAATAGTTGAAAACAAGAAATACAATACATTTTTATAATTAAAAGTAGAAGCAAAATAATGAAAACAAAAACTTTTTTTTTTTTTTCAATTCAAACATGACCTGACAATGTATGCATATTGAAACAAACATACCACAGGGTCAGGGAGCTCCGAGACAGCCTCAACAATCTTCTCAAGTTCAACTTTGTCAAACTTTGAAGTATACCTACAAAACCCAAAGGTGAAGTTAAATAAGCAAAGAACGTAAGAGAGCACACACAAACAATAACAAGATCATAGATGACATTCAAAGAAGAAAGAGGCGTACTCTTTAACTGCAACGTCCCCTCTTTTGTGAACATCATCCACAATGGGGTTAACCTGAAAAGGGGCAAGAAAAGGAAAAATTTTGAGAATGACCCATCTGAAAGGAAAGGGAAAGAGGATAACCCATTTCTCACCACACTGAAAATTGAAGAGAAATCGATGCGGGGTCGGCTCTTGAGGCTCAGAAGCTCAGAGGGAGTGAGTTGGGACAAACGATACGAGTCGATAGAACACCGTACTACAGTGGGGCGCGTAGCACAGAAGCGTGGCCTAGTGTTTTGGATTCGAATCAAAGAACGGTTCCAGTTAGAAGCTGTAAGCGCAGATTCCATGGTTGGTGGAAACATCGTTGTTGAATTGTTTCTGTGGTCGGAGTTGGACTGACTGAGAGAGACCACTCCGCTATGTTCGCTTGTCTCTTCGCTTCCGTTTAAGGTTATGAGATGATTAAGTTTTAAACTAATTATAATGGATGGTGTTTTAGTGGTGATTTTTTAAGTATTGATTACAGAAATTTAAGCATTGGTCAACTTGGAAAGTTTAGAAAAAAAAATGTTTTAATTTTATTTTATATGAAAATCAAAGAATGTGTAAAAGTTTTTTAATTTAACTAAAATTTACTGATAGTATAAACGATTATTTTGTTATTCAGTTATGGGTGAATACATAATTAAAATTATTAATGTTATAATAGTCATTCTAAGGGTTTAATTTTAATACATCGTTAATATGAAAAATTATATTATTAATTAATGAAAATCACTTTAAATAAAAAAAAAATGATGGTGGAATGATTTCTAATGTTTTTTCACTGTAAATGTCTTACAGCAAAAACATATCAAAATTAAACTTTCACTTAAAAAAATAAGAGCTTGAATTTGTTATCCAAAAATCGATTGGGCATGATCTCCACATAAAAACGTTTTGATTGAATGCAAATTAATATTAATAAGTATTGCACGATAATTTTTTATCAAAAAAGATAACTAAATTTCATCGTTTCAAATTTATGTAATTTAATTGGTGGTTTTTATACAATTTAATTTAAACACATTTACTGTATGAAACTATTTTCTAATATCATTCCATTGTAAATAATGTAAAAAAAATATACCCTAAAATAATTTATGCATGGCAAGTATCCTTGACGGAAGTCACACTTCCGCGTAATTTAATCGTCACATTATGCTTTTTTTTTTTACACTGTTATGTTTTTTTTAATTTATTCTTAAAGAATTCAGTTTATTTAGTCCTCAACAACGCCAAAAGGAAACGCTACAAACAATGAAAAAGATACTGAAATCATCAAAATTGCATGGTTCTGTTCTTACTGGTTATGTGAATTGTAAGAAAAGGTATAAAAAGTGTTTTTTCAGAGAATGTAGAAAAATCAATACATACTAGTTTTCTTTCATTGATTGTGAGAAGGATCAGTGCATAACTTTTAGTAATGATGAACTCAAATTGAAAATCAAGCAAATATAGAAGTGTACCAGAACAGAAGTAGTCATTCTTCCAGTTTCAATACACCAGGACAAACTATGGAAAGCATGCAAATATTTTACAAATCCTAATATAGGAACAAAGAGAAGCACATTTTTTTTATTGATTGTAGAAGTAGCAGTGCATAATGTCAGTCAGTAATGAAACTAGAAAATTGAAGAACAATCTGTGAGTGTACCAGAAATAGGCACTCTCTTCCAGTTTCACTACAACCAGAGGCAACTATTTTACAGAATTCTGGCAGATGAACATGGATTTACAGAACTTATTACAAATAAAACATGCGTTTGAATGAAAGAATAAGCTACAGATGGACAAATTCTTTCAATAAATGTGATCCATGATCCTGTAATTAAACCAATAACTCTTAACAGTGTGATCCTTCTCCATCCATAAGATCCTGTATTTAAGCCAACAATGTAATCCTTCCCATCCATAAGGATACTTGTGTAGAGACAAATAAATCTTAGACAAAACGTGGGGTTTCAGGGAGAAGAGTAATATCCTGAAACACCTGTAACCTGCTTCTCCTTGTTAGCTTCTTCTCCCCAACTAATGAGTCCCGGATTTCCAAGTTTGAAGCTTTTTTTGGTGATTTTGATGTGCAAATGGAATATGCTGATTCTGAACTCAGTTCCGGGTTGAAACACAGAGAACGCCTTGCTGTTGGATTCCTTGACAAAATGACACTCCCAGATGCATAGTATCCATCTTTCTGTTCCAATGATTCATGTTTTTTGCTTGACCATTCAGGCCGATTCTGTGGCCAAGGACTTTGATAGATTATGTTGGAGTCTTCATTTTCATCATTAAAAACTTCTGCACCATCCTCGCCATCAAAATTGACATATCCACTAAAGAAGCCATTCTCTTCGTTTTGTTCTTCTTCTACTATGTCTGCCCAACTCTTCTTCTCGTATGGTTTTCCATTTCCTGAAGCAAAGTCATCGGTACCATTCTCAACCATGACATGTGATTCTGACATCATAGATCTATGGCTATTGTCTCCTGCAGCAGATTTCTCCTTCTCAGTAAACTCCACAGCTGCTTCTGTTGCATCTCTATTCTTTAGTATAGCAGGATCTTCCAGTGTACTTTGCCTCCACTTTAGTATACCATTTTCTCTTGAGTTTAGAGTCCTTGTGACATTCTTATCATTAGGAGGAGGAGTCCCAAATGAAGGTTTAAAATCTGAATGGAAATCTCCCCAAGCTTCCCTTCGATATCCATTGTTGAAGCCCCATGAACATCTTTTCGGCTTTGTGCAAGGAACATACAGATTCAGGTCTCTTCTACCAGGATCAGGGGATTGGTACAATCTCCTCCTGGCATGAGATACATCCCCCTCAGATGTGTCAGACTGGTTTTCTGTCCTACTCTTAACTCTATCAGAGCTCTTTCTAACTAAGTTCTCAGAGCCTAGTGAAGAGCACTGAGACAAACTCATCATTGATGCATTCTCTGATGATGATGTCTCTATATCAATTAGCATCTGAGAAGCGCGTTCAAATGATTTAACAAACGACTCGTCCATCTTTCTATTTTTTGTAGCGGTGCGTACTGCCTGGAGTAGAAACTTTGCTTCTTTGATCTTGTTCATATGCATCAAACATATTGCCAAATTGCACTGCTTGTTCCTATCAACCTCAAAAGACAATGCTTTTCTGTAAAACCAAATAAGGAATAGTTACTTTTCTCTCCAAAGTGAAAAAGATAAATCACAAAGTCCATTTTGATTGCATCTTAAAAGCTCACCGGTAATGTTCTTCAGCAGTTTTATAGTCTTCCTTTTGCAAGTAAGCCCAGGCCAAGTTGCCCAGTATCCTACATATATAGAGAGAAATTCAAAGTCAATTAAAGGTACAAGGTCAATAAACTTGATAAACTTGATGTAAAATGATAAAAGAACACGGATAAAAAGAAAAACCTAGATATCTCTTGCTCAGCAGTTATTTGAATCTTCTTCCCTTGTGACCTTGCTTGTTTTGTAGTCCTTCCCACAAAGGTTAAGCCATCTTCAATTAGCTTCAACTTGTGATGAAGCATGGCGATCTCCTCATCAACCCTGCCAGACCTCTGTATCAACAACATACATACAACAATTATAATCTTGTCTCAGTTAACGACACAAAAAACAGCCACAAAGAAAAGAGGATCCACCAGCTTTTACCTTAAACAGTTCAACCAAAATGTTGTCAAGAGAATCCTGAGAATCCGAAGGACAAAGATGACGGAAAGATCTGATAGCTTCAATTGCCTCATCTGACCTATTCAGTTGCTTCATCACCAAGGCCATATCCTTCAAAGCACTTTCAACGCGATCTCCGGCATTGATGGCGGCCCAAAACAAGGAAATTGCTCTTCCCGGATCCTTGTCTACTAACTGTGAACGAAAAATCAGATTAACAGTCACTACACAAAACCAATGAAAGAAAGAAAACAAACCAATGAATCCCTTTACAATGGCAAAACACTGTGAGTCTCGATTACTTAGACCCTCAAATTCCATCGTATTCATTAACAAAAAAGAAACAACAAAGAAACAAAAGAAAATAAATGTTACAAAAACTTTCTTTCCCGCGAAAAAAACCTCAAGACCAAGAAGTGAAGGAACAAGCAAGAACAACACGCACCCCCCGAAGAAGTAGCATCCAAATTCAACAACAAAAAAGGAAGAAAAAAATTACCTGAACTTGCTTGGCTTTTACGTAAGGAGAGTCCCCAGAAGGAACCTTGTGAATTATATGAAAAATATCACTTTTATTTGCGGAGTTCGGTGATTTCTTTCTCTCTGAAAATGGCACACTGGGAGAGCGCGAGCGTATGGTCTTCCATGGCGACGGCGGCTGCGGTGGCGGTGTCATGAAGCACCTCGCCGGCGAGCCTCTTTCAAACAGCATGGTGACAAGAAATCTCTCAACCAGATGAACAAGATTGAATTCTTCAACAGAAGAGAAGCCCACTTCCTCTTCTTCCTTCTAGTTGAAGGGTGTGAAGGCGAAAGAGAGAAAGAGAACCAATTTAACAGAGTGGGAAAAGCACAAACAGCAATGAGTGCTCAACGATAGAAAGTGAAAGGAAAATGAAACGAGAAAAGAAAGGTGAAAGAAAAATTTGTAAACGAAAGTAGCCGTTTTATATTACTAGCCGTTGGGATTATTGGGCCAGGGTTTTATCTTCTGTGTTTGGGCTTCAAAGTTGAGCCTAAATTACTTTTCAACTATACCTTCAGATTACGAAAATTGCTTCGTGAACCCCCATTTTTTAACCTACACGCCATTTGTGAATCTGCACCCCTCATTTTTTTTAACCTTCACCCATTACCTTAAATGAAATGACATAAATACTTTTAAAAGTCCATAATTAAAAAGTAGGTTTTTTCTTTTCTCCTTCTCCCTATCTTCATTGTACTGATCCATTGGTTTCGACTGGTTTCCATTGATCATTAACACCATTTTCATATGCAAATCGTTGTTGAAGAGTTATATGTTATGTATTTTTTTTCTTTTTTGTTTTTTAGAAAGAGTAATAAGAATTGAAGTATAATACATTTCAGAAAGTTAATTTCAAATATGAAATAGAATTACAGATCTAGAATTATATTTCTGAAATTATAATTTTCTATTCCGAAATATAGTTTTCGAAATAAAAATTAGACTTTTGGAATTACATTTATGGGATAATAATCACTATTCTTTTTTCAAAAATTACATTTTTGGATTACATTTTCCAGCAATTGTATAAACTTTGTTCCTAAAGTTATTCATTGTCCTAAAATCACATTTACTTCTGAAGAACACTACCATGTCCATCACACTTCACCGGAGCAACTCCTACTTCCACCTCCCACCTTCAGCCAACACGACCAAGGTGTCTTTCAATGAGCTCTTGCATTTGATATAAATCTCCCAAAAGTCAAATTTAGTATTTCATAATTTGGAGGATGCAGGTTCAAATTAAGGGAATGCAAAATACAATTGCCTTAGTAATTTATTATAAAGGTTCTCTTCTCCCTTTTCATATTAACACGTTGTATTTTATTTACTTTGAAAAGAGAAAAAAAAAAAACTCTCCTCTAATTATCTTTCGAAGGAGTAAAAGAAAAAGTTATTTTCTTTAAAATATTTTATTCAACATGCTAATATTCTTCCCGATCAATTGAAAACAGATCCCCTTAATGAATTATAGTTTTCACTGGAAGTTTTTTTTTCTTTTAAAAATCAAGTTAATATTATTACTTTTAAATAAATAAATTCACACGCAATCTACTGCTATAATTTTTTTTTATTAAAAGTTATTCATAACAATAGTTGGATAAACGTATAGTTCTACGTAATAAAAGATGGTGAACACCACTCTTTATATCAAAATGCCACCAACTAGTTATATTATTTGGATGAATGATCGCCAAGATTTAACTCTAGTTGATGACAGATTTTCGAAGATTATATATGTTTGGTTTAAACAATTTGCAATAATGGATGAATGAAAATTTGTAAAAAAACATTATCACTTTCTAAAAAATTTTACAACAATGTGACATCAAACTATTCAAAATTATACAACAGTCCTTACAGTTATACGTATAAATTTTTAACTATAATCATATACATACAATCGATTATATATATATAATTTACTATATCTTAAGTTTATAATATAATAAAACATGATAAATTTAATACGTATGATTGATTAATATTTTTAAAATATAAAATAT
>Ga0123340_1003659_pt1 | contig 14434 bp, 10 predicted proteins | sample SirMexnodulemix_FD_89961 | JGI IMG/M metagenome (GOLD analysis project Ga0123340, IMG submission 89961) | Root nodule microbial communities of legume samples collected from Mexico - Siratro Mexico nodule mix | ecosystem: Host-associated > Plants > Roots > Nodule | place: Mexico: Nepantla... | reverse complement strand
TAAGAAAAATTATATATATTTTTTTTTTGTGTGTTGGGGTAAGGGGTGTATAAAAGTGTTTTTTTTTTTTTTTTTTTTTCTCATATGTTTATGTAAAGTCTTAAACTTTATAATTTGTTCTATTGGCATAAAATTTATACAATTCTAAACTACCTATGTACATCTATGACGATGAATTGATGTTCTTGTTGATGTTTAAGTAACTATGTGTGTTGCATGGAGTAATGATGCATATTGGATGTAACAATTATTTATTTAGTGAATAAATGGTCTTCTTTTATCTTCAAATAGTTATAACTACTATTACATGTGTACATAATTGTTTATTACATGTTCATATAATTGTTTATTACATGTTTATGTAATAATGATTAGTTAAATTCTTTGTTTGAAAAGTGTTTGAAAATGTAGCTCAATTTTTTTTCTTACCAACTTTTCGAATTTAAATAGCTACTCTCCCAAGTTTGTCCCTATTTATCAACTCAAGTTTACTTCCAACCTAATTTAAACTTTATTTTAAATATTAATTAAAAATGTCCTATTACTTATTATAGAACACTTACAACATTTCAAATATTTAAATAGTTATAACACATATTAACCATGCTTTAAGGCATGAAAAAACTCTAAATGAATACTGTATCACAAAATTCTATACTTACCTTTGATCATTGATTGCTTTTACATTTTCTTGAAAATGTCATTAGATGAAAAAAAATTAAGTAAAAACTACATCCCTCTTCCTCTTTTATTAAGAGAAATGAGTAAAGGAGAAAAAAAAGTAAAAAAAGAAAGTGATTTTATGAAAAACAATCTTTTAACTATAATACTTTATATAGAAAAGGCACGTTATCAATAAACTAAAGATTATATTAAAAAATTAACAATAAAATGATATACATAAATTAATCTAGACATTATTAAAGACAATACGCCATTAATCACATTATAAAGTGTTTCTTGATCTATATGTGATTCTATATTAGTATTTAATTAATTACATTTCCATTTATAATCTTCTTAATTGATCATGAGATATCATTATTATTAACAAAACTTTCAGTTTAATAGTACTGTTAAGAATTTATCCTTTATCATTTTCTTACTCTTAATTAACTTCTTTTTATAAAATTACATCAATTTCAACTAAAAATAACATTGACACGATTTGATGTTCATTTATAAATAATTCAAATATTAAGTTATGTTTATTTAGACATAGATTGTTTCTCTCTATTTTTATTAACTAAAATCACTTAACTTCTCAACAAGGTAAGAATTTTAAACTTCAATGCAATAACATCTATCTTATTTTATACAACACATTGATACATTGATAGAGTGGTTATTTACATAAATTTATAGGTTACTATTATCTTTCTTGACAACTCCAACACCTATTCAACACAACACAATCAAGGTCCACGTTCCCAGCATAAATTTCGTGCAAGTTAATTACAAACCCTAAAAACGGAAAGAAGAAGAAAAATAGAAACCTGCCATGCCTACCATAATAAATCCATAATTGTCCATTAGTTTATGATTTCATGAAGTTGACTATTGAAAAACCATTTTCTTCATTCTTAGATATGCACCAAATGATTTTTCTCCAAGGCCCAAATATTGACCCATTTATTATTTCATCAAAATCAGAAATAGGAGCTACTACGAAACAAACACGAGCCCTAGTGCGCTATTTTTTCTTTCTTTCTTTCTTTGTTTCCCTCTTCTCTCTGTCTTCACTTTTTTTGTTTTTTTGGGTTTTCGCTCCCTGGCAGATAGATATCCATTGTTTTATTCCCTTTTCTTTCTTCCTTCGCTTTTCGATTTTCCGTCTTCAGAAGCCAAACACGCGCCACTGTTGCTAGATTCACACCAGCGCTCTCTTTTTCGGTTTATTTTCTTTCTTTCTCCTCTGCCCCGGACTACGATTCCGGGTCGGGTTGTGCCCGTTTTAACGACAGTCATGGGCGATCTTCATGCAAACGGCATCGTTTTCGGGGAGGATCGCCCGTGCGGCTCCTCGCCGCCGTCGCCGCCGCTTCCGATTTCAAATCCCGATCCGTCCTCCGTGGCGGCGGATGCCTGGGCGGCGGCCGAGCAAACCACCGGCGAGATTCTCCGCAGCATACAGCCCACGCTCGCCGCCGACCGGAGGCGGAGGGAGGTCGTCGATTACGTCCAGAGGCTCATTCGGTACGGCGCGCGCTGCGAGGTGATGTTGCTCGCTCTCTTCGATTCTCGTCAATATTCAATTGTGGTTGTTGTCACCGACGTCGTTTTGGTTGCGTGGATGTTTGCTTTGTTTTTTTTCGTATTGGATTCAGTTTAACGATATTGGCGTGGTTGTTCGCTGTTTAGGTTTTGTTTATGTGGTTTTGATGATTGTTAAGGTGTTGGACACGAATTTGGAGTTGTTTGTGTTGTTTTGAGGGCGTTGCTTTTGAAATTAGGGCGACATTGATCAGAAATGATAAGTTCTTCGTTGGAAATTGTGGTAGTTGCAATGCTGAATTGATATGGAATGAACTTGCTCTCTGTCTGCCTTTGGTCACGAAGTTGAATTAGCGAAGTTCACTTTTGGTACTGGTGATTAGGGCAGCTAAATGGGAAGGAAAATGTAGTGTGGTTGTTTATGTCTTGAATTCTTTTGCTGTGGGTCGGAACCATGGGCCAGAGTAAACATGAAGACTTCGAAATAGTGGTTAAGTTCGTTGGTAACCTTAGTTCTGTTACTTACCGACGGTGGACTCGTATTAATGTCAATCATTGGACACTTCACAGGCATTTTTGAATATTTTTAGCTGCATTTTACAACTTTTTTGCTATGTATTTATTATCCGTTATATGAATGTGTATGTTACCATGATTAGGTAAATTGAAGTGCTTTATTATGTATTTAATTACTTACGTTCACTTTTGACATATCCATTCTGTCTTTGATTTAAGACATGTGTCTTATGTTAATGTTATACTGATTAAGTGTTGTTTTATGGCAGTCTTGTGTCTTTTAACTTTTAAAATTTGCTGAATTCTAATGCCTGTTGTATTGTTTCCACTTCTATCATGCTTTTGAGTATGAGATATGTGGTCAGAATGAGCAAATCAGTTATTTGATGAGGGAATCAGTTGTTGAAGGGCATTAATTTTGTACTCATTTTTTCAGGTTTGGTATCAAAGTGAGTTGTTAAGCATTGTATAAATTATTAATTATATTTTTTGATTTAAGATTTCATAAAGTTTTATTTGGATATGAATAATCAAGAAGTGCTTGACTACTAAGCTCGGAGACCATATCCATAAGGGTAGCATAGCAACTCTGGTTTTTAAATTAACATGTACCTTACATGTGTTTTTCTATCTCTTTCAAAATATCTGTTGTTTTAGGATTTTGCGCAAGGATTAAGAAAGGCATTCAATAGGCCTCTTTCTAGAAAAAATAACTACATTTGCCTGAATTGTACTTTGCTATCATGCATGAAATATTATCTGTTTCTAACCAAATATTCCAAAAGTGCATGTTTGGATTAAAGTTGAAAGCGATGTTGTGAAAATTGCGAGTGTTAACTTGCTAACTCGATTGATCCTACGAGTTTTGGGTGGGTCCCATGCTAATTTGCTCAGGGGACCACTAATTATGCAAATCACGGTTTCAGCAGAAAATTGCTGTATTGTTGATCCCCTCTGATAGATGATTCTGTATCTCCTATTGTTGTTGTTGAACATGTTGCCAACATTGTCGTCAGATGTTGCCAACATTGTTGTTGGATGTTGCTGTCACCTTTGCAGGTTTCAATGAAAGTGCTATGTGCCGGTGTTGCATTGAGAAGATCATGAAAATTGTCATCGAGAATTTGTGGTCACCTTCTTGCACCTGCCATGCATGTTATGAGTCTTGCATCAAGTGTGGCAGAGGTGATGAGGTTTTGGTGTGTTGTAGAGGTGGTAGAGTCTAGTCACATGGTTTGGTGAGCAATTAGGGTTCACATCTGAAGAAACGAAATGATAGGAAGATGGGGTTTGGGCTTGCGAGCCAACTTGAAAGTTGGCCTTATGGTTGGGTCTATTATCATAATCTGTTTTTAGTGTGTTTCGGCATATTATTTTATGTTCTTAGTGATTGATGACTTATTAAGAATTATTAGTTATTTTATTATAAGCTATTTTTTATGTATATGGGATTTATATAAATATAATTATTATGCATTGTTGGCAGGATTTTGTGATCTGTGTTGATCTTTTTATGATCATTGAGTTACAATATTTATCCACCCTTCCGATCCTCGAGTTTGATAACATTGGTTGACAGAGCTCAAAAGTACTCTTATCCTGGAAGCAACAAGTCTTCCCTTTCCAATCCATGCATTGGAATGTGCACTTTTGTGTTGGAATTCGCAAAAGTGCTTCCATAAATTTAAACCAGAATCTAGAGACTTGCTCATATAGGCTTTTGGTACCATGTCCTATTGTCCAGAATTTTAAGCTTTTAGCCCAAGAGTGATATTGTTGCATCTCTAACGCAACCTACCCCCCGCGTCAAGTGTGCATAGGGCATAGGTCCATTTATATTGTGGTATACTTTAAGTTTCTATTAGAAAAATGGAGGTGGGAAGAATTGAACTCTAGGCCTCAAGGTACTAAAAGCTTCAATACTATGTCATGAACTAACAATCCCATGTGGATGGTTTTATATTACAACTCTTACGATGTCATTCCATTAATGCTCTCTCATTTCGTTTATTATTGATTTCAAGAGACAATAATAGGAAGAAATAATTAATGTCTTCTTGGTTTTCAAAAACTGTAGATAAAATAAAGCAAATACATTTTCTAAAACAATAAATATTTGATATGAATGGTGTGTAATTCTTTTTGGCATATATTAGTTTGATGGTTTTGTATATGTGACCAAACGCACTTTCCTAGCATTTGATTTTATGCAGTATTGTTTGCAACATGTAAACTTATAACTGATTTGAGATAGGTACTAAAAAGCACATGCCTTAAGAAAGGTGTCAACATTAGTAAAAACCGCAAACAGTATGATATGTGACTATTTTGCATTAACTTTCCATTTAAATAAGGGAAGTCACACTGATATCCTTTGAGGTGACTCTCATTACACTAACACATTCCTTGTTTGCAAAATAGCACTAATATCCTTGATTTATTTTATTTTATGCACTGCCTTTACGCCCCTGGACCCTTGGTTGTTTATGTTGGAGATTCTGATCGACTAGAGATATGTTTAAGTTCAAATGTAGGAGTGGGTATAAAACTTACCTTATAAGTTGCTTTTGTGAGGTTAACTGGCTTAAACTCTATTTTCTAAGAGTTGAAGTAATTATAGCTCTTACTTTATGTATAAACTTATAAAGCCACCCATAATTATAACCAAGAAAATGAGTTGAGTGTAATTTTCCAAGCAAGAAATTGTCAGGGTAATAAGTGCTGATCATAGTGGTCAATGGAATATCTTCTATAAAAATATTGTCTGTTGGCAACCACAAATTAATTTATGTATCTGAAATAGCTTTTAAAGAGCATTGCACCCAACATATTTATGTTCTTGTCTGTACCTTTCTTTATCTACATCAATTATTGTTTGATAGCCATCGGTTGGCTTGTGTTTGTAATAACTATTTTTAGAGTATATTTGGAATCAAATATTTAAACAATCTAGAGTTGATTTGATCTGAAAATAATTTATTTAGGATAAAATTTGTTATGAAGTTATACGACAGAAATTGACTTTGATTTGGAAAAGCGGTTCCATTTTTTAGTGTTCTAATTGAAGTATTTTAAATCGAATGGATTTGAGGAGAATTGTTTGATATGAGTTTAATTGCCATTTGATTCAAGTTAATTATATAAAATCAATTAATCTAATCTTTAATGTGATTTAAAATCAATTTATCCAAGCAAACATGGAATTTGATTTCTAAATCAGTTCAAGTCTTTTTTTGTGCTGATTTTTAAACAGAATATGTTTTTTTTCAAAATCGAGTAAGATTACTCTTGTTTTTATGATTCCAAGCCCAACTTTTATTCATATTTTTTGTTTATACTTCCATACTCGTAAATTTAGTTAAGTTTTGATTGTTTTTTTCTCCGAATTCCTATAATTCCCCTGATTTTTTCTTCTTCTAACACCTCTGTAGTTTCTTCGGGATGATAAGTATTTGCCAATTACTCAAGCATAACATTCATAGTAATAATAGGAGTGGAGAAAGTCCAATTAACAAAGGAAGTTTTGCTACCCTCATCCATTGACACATGGTTATGTACTCAAATGACTTTGTTATTAAGGAGCTGATCCTATATAATCCAGAATATCTAGATTATATATGTATTACTAAGAATGCTTTTATTTATTCCCATATCATATCTTTGTTAATAGAGAATATCAAATCTCCTCTATTTATTGTATTGATTCGTTTTTCTCAATATAAATAAATCATCTGTATTGTCTCAGAAACACACGGTTTCAGCTCAATGTTTCTCTCTTCTCTAGAGTTTAGCAGACTTGTAGTGTTTCAGTTCTTTCATAATCAGTAAGGTTCTAAAGGCATGTCTTACTTGAACAAGAACAGTGTGTGTAAGATACCATTCTGTTGTCCGACATTGAAGGTCCTGAATTGATAAACCTATTACCCAGTGACACCTTCCAGTGAAATGGTTGTATTGGATGTATGCGATAGGGACTAAAGTATTATGGTTGTCTAAGTCCCTCTTCAGGTATTATGGGATGCTTGGTATAGTATGTAAGTGCTTAGTTCTCCTCCTTGTCACTGGTTTTTAATGCTCGATGAAATATTAGAGTGTGTGGTTCTCCCTCCTTAACAGCTAGATTTTAAGAGTGAGTTCCCCGAGTGCTTGAGTGCTTATCACTGTGCAGTGATCTCTTGTTTTTATTTCAATTCCTTTTGAATTAAAAGAAGATATTTCTGCCATATATATCGAGGCTGGTGGTTTGTACTTTTTTCTTTCAAGGGTTTTTTCAATTTAGTGCAGCTGATTGCTGTGCAGATTTTGATGAATAAGTTTTCTTGATTTCAATCAGTGATTGACAGTATTTTTTCTGATGTGGTATACATATTGATGTTAAATATTATTCATTACAGGTTTTTCCATATGGATCAGTTCCATTGAAAACTTATCTTCCAGATGGAGATATTGATTTAACTGCACTCAGTTGTCAAAACATTGAGGATGGCTTGGTATCTGATGTTCGTGCTGTTCTTCATGGAGAGGAAATCAATGAAGCTGCTGAATATGAAGTAAAGGATGTTCGTTTCATTGATGCAGAGGTTATTTCCGCTTTCTTAATTGATGCCTTATCAGAAATTGAATGCATTTTAGTTTAAAATTTATTTTATGCCAACTGCCTAAGTTAGAAATAAAGAGTTGTCAACTTGTTATCACTCATGAGCTTGGAAAAAGTTGGATCTGTATTTACTTTTTACTTTTTTTGGAGGAGAACATATTTCACTCTCAAGTATGGGCCCAAGCATTTTTCCCCTGTATTGAAACTTTGAGTCATTTAAAAGCATCCAAATAATTGCTTCTTCTTTTACCCACCCCCTATTTCTCTTTTCTGAAGCTGTCAGTTTTATGCATGTTCTGTTTGTGCTATTTGCTCAGTAAGTAATGAAAATGTCTTTCCACTTCTCAACTTGTTACTTCAATCTATGTAAAGTTAGTTTACTTTATTTTGGTAGCTTTGACTAGATCTAGAGCAGCACCTGGCAATTTTTGTTGATTTTAAATTTATTTATGTTTTTTCATCATACAAGGACAGCAAAATTAGTGTATCCGTGTAACTTTGCTAAGTTGATGTGCTGGGCTGATTTTGTTAGCCAGTTTGTTGTGGACATAACTTTCATATATCAGTATTCCTTATACCTATATTGAATCTTTTATTTATCTATGATGCCTAATGTGCGTCTTTGGTGCAATATTTGTGAATTGATTTTCTTTCTTTTTAATTTAATTGTTGATATTTTTATAGTTCATATGTTTGGGGTTCTTTTTCTGCAGGTTAAGCTTGTTAAATGCATAGTACAGGATATTGTTGTAGACATCTCTTTCAATCAGTTAGGAGGACTCAGTACATTATGTTTTCTTGAGAAGGTATTACAATTCGTCCTTGCTCAATATGTCAGATAGCATAATTTTTTATTCCATTTTCTTTATTTGAGTCTCAAGACCTTAGAAACAAGTATTATTTGTTGCTATCTGTATCCATCCGCATGTCACGGTCTGGAGTATTGTGTTACTACAGTTTGACTCCTCCTTTTGTTTTATATAATAATATTATATAGCATATCTGTTCCCGGTGTATGGTATTAAGTAAATTCTGTTCTTATAATTTATAGGTTGATCGTCTTGTTGCCAAGGATCATCTTTTCAAACGTAGTATTATCCTGATTAAAGCTTGGTGCTATTATGAGAGCCGTGTACTGGGTGCTCATCATGGTCTAATTTCAACATATGCTTTGGAAACCTTGGTTCTGTATATTTTCCATCAGTTTCACGTATCCTTAGATGGTCCTCTAGCAGTAAGTTCTCCATCAAATATACCTGGATCATACTTTTGCTTATGGAAAAGAAAATCTGCATCACATGATGATGGTGATGCATCCTTTCAGTAAGAATTTTGTGCACTCTGCCCTTTTTCCAGGTTCTCTACAGATTTTTGGACTACTTCAGCAAATTTGATTGGGACAATTATTGTGTTAGTTTGAAGGGACCAGTTAGCAAATCTTCTCTGCCTAATATAGTAGGTAGGCATATTTTTCTGTTTTTCTTTTTGGTTTTGTCTTGCAGCTTTAGGTTTTTTATTGGTTTCTTGCTTTGTGAAGCTGAGGTTCCTGAAAATGGAGGTAATACCCTATTGACTGAAGAATTCATTAGAAGCTGTGTGGAATCATTCTCAGTACCATCAAGGGGGGCCGATTTAAATTTGCGTGCATTTCCCCAAAAACATCTTAACATCATTGATCCATTGAAGGAAAACAACAATCTTGGCCGGAGTGTCAATAAAGGCATGTAACGTTTAACTTTTATTCTTGATGACTATTGAATTGTGTTTTAATTTTGTGGTTAGGTTGTTTAATGATATTCTTTACCTAGATTTTTCATGTTATCTTCTTTTTAAAGATTGTTTTGTTTTAATCCTTTTAAGGGGATAATATTTACCATTGAACTTATTGAGAGATAACTATATTCCTCTTTTGAGAATGTTGGAGATCCCATATCAATTAGAGATATAACCAAATTAAGTATATAAGTGGGTGAAAATTTCACCTTAAAAGTTGGTTTTGGTGTTGAATTAGACTTAAAATCCACTTTTTATGAGATATCAAAGTCTATCCTAGTGAGGTTTAAGTTTGTTATGTTGTGCCGCTGGTTATAGGGCCATTACTAGCATAAAGGGGGTGTGTCACTTGGCTGTGCTATTGGTTTTAATGATTTATCAAAAACCCCAAATGCTAATTTTCTCCATAAGCATTTCATGAATTGTGTCAGTTGAGTTTGTCAAGTTCTACTTGAATAAGCACTTAAGATTAAATTGCAAGGTATGAGACATTAGTCCCACATTGAAGTATGGGATTCTGTGTGGGGTTTATAAGACATTGGGTGCTCCAACTACAATAGCTAGCTTTTGTGTTGTGGCTCTCTTTGGGTTCTTATCCATTATTACCTGGGCCTTCTACCATGCCTCTCTGCTGCAAAGTGGCGTTGGTGATGATGCCAGCATTACGTATTTGCTGGTCCTTGTCAAAGGACTAGTGCTCAGCCAGTCCGTGTGAGTGGTGTGGTGGATGAGAATTGAGTCTCACATTGAGAGAACGAGATTCTAATGTGGGGTTTATACCTCTTTGGGCTCTCAAATATAATAGCTAGCTTTTTTGTTGTGGTTCTCCTAAGGTTCTTATTACACTTTGTCTGTCCAAAATTCCACACACGGCCCTTTAAAATTTCTACTTGAATATTTTGACTCTTAATTCTTTTGAAATATGTCTCTCTGGTCAAATGTGATATCTTTAGGTGGTATAGTTTAATGCTTTGCTTTTAAAACCTAATCTTAATTCCTTTGGTGATGGAGTCATCCTTCATTGAATCTGACTTGGTATCCATATCACCCCCTCATTTTTGGTAAGAAATGCTATCTGAAAGCACCATTAAATCAGCTATTCATATCTCCCACCTTATGTTAAGATCTCTAGCAATGGCTTTTTGGAAGGTATCCTTTTCGTTGTAGACACCCTTCAGAGTGAAAATGTAGTGTAGACAATTCTCTCAAGTCACACTAGTATAATTCTTATGGAGGTACTTGTTAGAAGAAATGATAATTGGTAAACGTTTAGTTAATCAAAGATTTGGGATGTCAAACTAGAATCTTTTACAAAGTTGATAAAAGCAAAGAAGCTTAAAACCGTATTGTATGGTCTTGATGCATCTACATCATGTTTTTTTGTGTATGCTATTTTGATGCACTTAGGTTTTTCTTTCATTTAGTTTTTGTTTTTCGATGGAAAGTCAGAACAGTTATCTATGGATAAACTAATGTTATTATATTTTAAGGTTGAAATGCATTTTTGGCCCCTAGATTTTACCTCGACTATTCCTTATACTTTATAATTTTTGGTTTTGGCCCATATAGTTTCGTTTTCTTTAGGTTTTTGTCCCTGCCACCGACATATGCCACTAGATGTACAAGAGGACCATCAAGATAAATGTTTGGTTAACTATAAGATTGCAAACTTAAATGTTACAAAACTATGAGAATCATAAGGTATTACACTACCTTTACAAACATTGTCACTGCAATAGTACTGGGACTATATGTGCTTTGTTTTGTATAGTGTCCATGGACACACAGAAGCATATAAAAAATAGTTATAGAGGCCTTGCTTTTGTTCGATGTCTCTTCCTGATGGTTGCGTTATTCTTTTTTATTTCAGGTAATTTTTTCCGAATACGCAGTGCTTTTAAGTATGGTGCCCGTAAACTTGGCTGGATTCTTATGTTACCAGACGATAGAATAGCAGATGAGCTTATTAGGTTCTTTGCAAACACTCTGGAAAGGCATGGAAGCACTCACGTGAATGTAGACAAGTCAGTTTTGAGCTTACCTACAGCATCCAAGGATGGGAAACCTGGAAATAAACATAATTATGGAAGTAGAGAGGAAATACAAGATGCCTCCTCTTTGGCAGGGGAGTTCTTTGATTCCTCCGGGGATGGAAATGCAGTTGCAAGTTTTAAGCTTAGTGAAGATTCTAGGGATTTTGCAACATCTGGGGTATTGGATATAACAAGCGCCAATGATTTGTCATATTGTTCAAATGGGCAAATTGAAAATAATATTTCAAACAGTGAACCTGCTCTAAATACTGTTATTGATGAAGGTATGGTGAGCAATTCTCCGAGATCACATACTGATGAAAAGAATATGGCATCTTATGGTTCAGCTGTTTCAACATATGGTAATATCCTTGAGAATAATTTCTTTCATAGTGATAGATACACTACTAGTGTTTCTGGGGGTACTGAAGCTTCAATGTCGTTGTTGGATCTTACTGGGGATTATGACAGTCACATTGGAAACTTACAATATGGTCAGATGTGTAATGGTTATAATGTCTCTCCTGTTGTGCCTAGCCCTCCTAGATCTCCGAAGTTCCCAAATAGGAATCCATGGGAAACTGTTCGGCAGTGTGTACAAATTAATCACAGTATTCGTTCTCAGGCAAACTCAAATTGTGTAATTGGGCAACAAGTTTACGTCATCAATCATCCTACACTTCCAATGACGGCTTTCGCTTCAGAAGAAAAAAGGAAAATTCGAGGAACAGGCGCATACTTCCCCAACATGGTATTTAAAGTTTATAGTTATTAAAATTGGACAGACACTTCTAATCTATTCATACACATACTTTCTAGTGATTGAGTCATCATCTAATAATTGTTAAGCTTTTAATTTTGCAGAATTCTCGTCCATACAGGGATAACAGGCCAATTCCAGGAAGGGGAAGAGGCCAAGCGCCAGGTTCTCATGGGCATCTGCAGAGACACACCCGTAACAATGGCTTGGCCCTAGCCCCACAAGAAATGAATTTGTCTGCGGAAGGAACCTTTGAATATTCTCTAGAAGGATACTCTGCTATTGGTAGCACCAAAACAAGATCATCTGAAACGTATTTCCCTCAACCTTCTACATGGGTGTCACATTATGCTAACGGTTTCCTTAACCCATCTGAGAAACATGAATCTGGATCTGTAATCCCTCAGCTTCGTGTAGCCCCAAGAACTGATATGAGCAATTACCCAGACTCTGGGATTTCTACATCTAGGGGCACTGTGCCAAACACGGGTGTGGTGACAGAGGAGAAGTCTAATTCATTGTCTGTAGTTGATTCCAAAAGGTAATATAATTCTTCCAGTATTGATTATTTTGTTGCTATTGAGATTATTTATGATGTTAAATGGTAGCAACTTTCATTAGAGCTTAGTTTGTACTCCTAGTTTTCCTCTCCTTTAAAGGGGGTGTTGGTTTGAGATTCAGGATTGACGCGCAAGCTTATCATTTGAAGAATGAAGATGACTTTCCTCCACTTTCCCACTGAGTGCCAGTGAAGGATGGTGAATATGTAATAGCATTAGCAGTAATGGTCATTACATGGAAACTATTATGACTTGCCTACCTTTCAGCAGGTGCTACCAAAGGATGGCGTTTTTGTAAGAAGTAAGAACAATGTGCATTCGTCTCAAAAATGAAGATAGCTTCCCTCAACACTGGGTCTCTTCTAGAGATTGGTGAACAGATAGAAATGAGAGTACCAAATAAGTAGAAAACTGCTGGGAGTAGCCTTAGAAACTAACGAAATAGACTAAAACTAGATCGAGTGTTCTGTTATCCGTGTTCTCTCTTTTCTTCATTTGGTCCTTTGTACAAAGGTGCATGTATATTCTGGTTTCTTTTTTGTCTCTTACATCCGTTTTTATTTTTCATTATTTAGGGATGTATATATCAGGTGATTTCCTGAGGTTGAGTTTATAGTTCTGTTCTGTTGTTTGTAGCTTTGAAGTGTACAACCGAAAGTTTAGATATCTTACTGAAATGGATACCCAAAATTTTCTGTCAGTTGCAGTAAGTATATTTTAGTATTTTTCCTTGGCTTTTGGGTGTTCCCCCATGATTTTGTTCATGACCTTGCTTGATGATCTCAAAATTGAAGAAAGGCCTGAATGGCTGAAATGCTGTGTCTGTGAGGAGAGGCGACTGCTCGTTTTTGTTTGCTTCCTGTTGAATATGGTCGATGCAGTGTGTGGTAGATTGGGTGGTGAATTGTGTTTGATTATCTAGCAGGGATATATGAAATCTGAAGTAGTGTATTGAGGAAAAGATGACGGGGTCTCTCGTAAGATTGTTTAGTCTTTACGTGAAAAGAAAACAGTAAGTTTATTGAAAGAAAATTACTCTGGAAAGAGTTGGAAGAGGATTGAAGAAAACTTCAATAGAAGCATTACCCAAGACCTTGGTGTGTTTTTGTGTTTCGTGAATGTAGTTTTTTTTAGTAAAGTACAATGACTTTATTCGATTCATTTTGTGATTTCACTTGGTGAGATTAGCCCAGCCCCAGATGTTACTGTATCTGAATATAGATGCTTGATGCGTGGCTGATGTTTTTTCTAGCAATGTGTTGTCTTTAATTTAATATAAATTGAGACGAAGTATTGTTCAATTTATGTGATATTTTATGCTTATTTTTGTTCATTACAGCAGTGTCTTTGGTGGAGTCCTTGGCCATTCGAATTGCCTTGATGATGCCCCTCAGAAAAATGCGTGGTAGTAATCATGATGTTGATAAGATTTTGTGAATAGACGTAGACTTGATTGAATCTAATCCAGCCAAAAGCAGGATTCATATAGAATTAGCATATTTTTTTGTTTGGATGTAAGTTGTATTTTTACACTAGTCAAGATTTTATCGTTGTACATAAAATATAGTCTTATCATGGTAGGATTCTTTAGCAGGCTATTTGGTGCGAAGAGCGACCCGAGTAGAAATGCCTAGTACTGTTTTGTTGTCTTTATTCATTTTTTAGCACAACTACTTTTTATTAAATAAATATCTTAAATTTATAGAAATTATTAATTTTTTTATTCCATGAATATAATCTTCACGTTTAGATCAAAAATATTTTTCTATTTTGTATCATTAACTTAATTACTTAAATGTTAATGTGATTAACAAAATGGAAAATATTAAGATAAGGTGTTATAATAAATTAGGAAAATTATATCATTATTACATAATTCAATCAAATAATTTATTAATTCAATAGATAAGGAAATCAAACAATTTACTTTCATTTTCTAATACATTATAAATAGTTTTTTCACTTGATTTTAATATTGTAT
>Ga0123340_1003657_pt1 | contig 14440 bp, 6 predicted proteins | sample SirMexnodulemix_FD_89961 | JGI IMG/M metagenome (GOLD analysis project Ga0123340, IMG submission 89961) | Root nodule microbial communities of legume samples collected from Mexico - Siratro Mexico nodule mix | ecosystem: Host-associated > Plants > Roots > Nodule | place: Mexico: Nepantla... | reverse complement strand
TTATTATTATTATTATTAATTGATTGATCGATTAAATGATAAACATTCATATGGTATCTCTTTTTTATTTTAAATATCTTAGATTCAAAAGATTTATAAATACAAATCAATTTTAAAGAGAGTACTCACTCATTCTCTTATTTATTTTTATAATTTCAAGTGAATCTCTCTAGGTCATTATCAACAACTTCACTATCAACTTTTGAAAGTATAAATTCAACTTCGTAAAAATTCCATATTTTCCATTTTAGAAGAGTCACACTCTTTTTTTTTTGTAAGAATGGTCAGCATGTATTCTCTAAAATACAGTGATTGAATTTCTTTTAGAGAAAAAAATTCTAAAGATAACAATTTTTAATAAATAAGTAGAGGTTTGAGAAGGGTTAAAAAGAAAAAAAAAAACATGAACGTATGTTGTTTTTACGAGAAACGTGGACATCTTGATATATATTATAAAAAAACATAGTTATCCACCACGTCTTAAAAGAATTATGAAAATGACAAAGAATGATAATGAAGTTGATGAGAAACAAAACATAACTTCTAAAAAGGAGGAAATGAGAAAATTCAAGTTTAGGATTTACTCTAAACAAGCACAAAGCTCATTGACAACTTTTTCAAGAACCTGAAATTCTTAACAATCAGACAATTGATCAATTTACCTCCACTACAAGATATTGGCTTAAAACCATTAAATATTGTTTGTATATTTTCAAATCTGTACGTTCTAACTTATCATTATAAAATTTATCTTAGGGTGTCGAAATATATAAAAAAATACGTTAGGAAAAGATCTCTTATATCTAGTCACATCAGACTTGACACTTACAAGTTATACATATTCCAATTGGGATTCTTGTATTGATTCTGAAGTTCCACTTTTGGTTTTTGCTTCTTCTTAGCATAATTTTTTGATATATTGGAAAAGTAATATTGGAAAAGTAAGAAACAATTATTGTATCCATATAATCTTTAGAAGGAGTATATAGAGTAACGACTCTAACAACCAGTAAATCACAATGAATAGTTTATCTTTTACATGATTTTGGTATTTCATCACTGTTTTATGATAAATAATCAATAATACACACAATAAATAATCACTGAAGGACAGCTCAAAATAGTTTCTGCACTCCTGTTCGTGCAAACCGTTAATCTCAAGTGACTGAAGCTACTAACAAAATAAACAAAGCAGCAGCAAAAAGGATAAATAAATAAACAAATAAAACCTCATTATCCTGTAATATGTTCAAATTGATTTAGAAAAACAAAATCTTTCCTCAAATTCATCTAATTATCTTAATCACAACAGAAGGGTGACTAACCAAAATTATATAAAATGAACCAACATGATTTGGATGATCTTTCACTGACACTTCTACCTATACTGTAGAGAATATGAATAACATAAAAAGAGCACCTACACCACATGAAAAGAGCTACAAGATTAATTTTCCATGTATTGATGAAACTCCAAACTTCAAAGTGAGCATGCCACTATTCTGAAACCCGGATGCTCTCACTTGTCAGCCAAATCTTCTTCTGAATTATCAAAACTGCATCATCTTTGCCTTGGTCTGAATCTTGCTCTAGATTAGATGTGGCCACTGAAATCCAGTGCAATGCTGGCAAGAATTTCTTTATAAACAACACCACTGACCGCTTATCATGGATAATGACGAACCCTTTAGGCCTCAAGATTCTATCCATCTCAATCAATAAATCTGCTGGACTGCATTCTTTCTCAATGATATCAGAAAATATACCCCATGCATGGAGCAAGTCATAAGTTCGAGGGTAGGTCGAAAATGCTTCACACCTGTCACATACATCACAAAACAAGATCAAGAGAAGGTAATACCATTGCTGTTATTATAACCTTGAGAAAGATAATTCCTTTATAAAGATAAGAGCCGTACCAGTTGTGAACCGTTCCTAACAGCCCTCTATCATATATGATCTTGAGAGTGTTTGGTCCATTTTCTGGCACCACATTCATAGTCCAAACATCTTTGTCCTTCAAAGCAGCTGCAAATGAACCCAAATTTGCCTTCATGTCCATCACATTCCGAATTGTGTCAGGCTTAATTTTATTGCCTAGCATTTTCCAGTAATTAGCAACTTCTTCGTGCCAATATTCCTGCACAAAATTTTTGTTGTCATAAACAATGTAATCAGACATGTGGCCACGAAGCTAACACGCTTTAAATTCTGATTTCAAGAATAATTACTTCTTTTTAGCCATTTTGGAAATCACAATTAAAAGAATTATTGATATGGTGTCACATTTACACTGTCTTCCTTTGGATAGCAACAGAGAGGTTCTTAATTAGTTCATATCAAATTTTACGAGAAATGAGACCCCAGTTATCTTTGTTTATTATACTTTCAATTGGCTAACACAGGGTTCCACTTCCGTCTTGTATTCTCTCACAATTTTCTTCTCTTACTGTTACTTTTTTTTTTCTACTTTTGATGATTTTGCATTCATTATTGAAGACAGCAAAAGCGTAAAACAAGACATATTTTAAATTACCATGTCCTTTTCAAACATTTCAGTAGAATAGTTAAAGTCAGCAAGACGAGGAGGTGGAGTAACCAATCGAGCTGGCCAAGGAGCCAAACCAGATCCTCTTGCTCTGTGCATCTCTGCATACACCAGCAGAATATATGGTAATTGACTTTGCAACTTATGATAAAAGAGTCAAGAAATAATACCACAAATTGTTGATGGAAAAGAACAAAATCATGCAACATTAACACATGAAGAAAAATGAGTTGTGTAACTTGTTTCAAATATAATGAAATCAGAAAGAACATGGACCTATCTAGAATAGCAAAAGCTATTTGATTTACCAAGTCAACTACTGGACATCCATAATCACAAGACAGCCACCCCTCAACCACTACTTTGTTTCATCATTTATTATTCATAGTCAAATTTTTTTGAACGGTTAAAGGTCTATACTCTATAGGAACATTCTTATTATGAGCTTGTTTCATGGTCTTGAGACTAAAGAATAGACTGAATCATTAAATGAAATGGAGAAGATATCACTCACGATCAGAGTAAGGTGTGATGCAAGCTTTCATTTTAACTCCCCAAACAGCATCAGGATCATCATCAGGACTGCAGAGGGGAGGGTGAGTATCAGGCTCTCTTCTTAAGTAGCAGTCATTTGTAAGAGGCTTCACCCATATAACAGTCTGGTTCTTCTTGGCAGCAATTTTCCAACACATCTGCCCTACAAGAGCATTCATTTGTTTCCATATTCTTCGATCCTCTTCATCCTGAGCATAGGCTTCAGGAGATGAGTACGCAAAGTAGCCTCCTGGCCTGAGCAACCTATCTAGCTCAAGAAGAAGCATGCCATCTCTTTGAAGCCAGTCAATTCTACAGCGAGAACAATGGGCAAGTTCAAAAGATCTACTAGGGTAAGGGAGTCTATATGTCCCCAAGACACCAAGATATGCCGGAATTCCTCTTTCTAAAGCAAACTGTATTTGGTTTTCATGAACATCATTTGGTGCTAATGACATTGCTATTACATCAGAAGAAAGAAGATATCCCCCAAAGCTTGCAACACCACAGCCAACATCAAAAACATTGCGAAGTCTTCCTTCATTATTTATGATGTTGTTTGGAAAGTTAAGCATCTGTAAATATCAATCACAGATACTACGTTACAACTTTTTCCAGTCATGTAAAACTTTTATGTTTTGGTGGTTATTTTAGTGCTAAGCCAGCCCAGACAGTAGTAACTTGCTTACATTGGCAATTGATGCAATATATTTGTCAGCACCGTAATGGAAGTGAGTTCCTCCACCAGGAAAAACTATCTTTTCACCTTTTACAACCATCCATCTCTGGTCAGATTTCTCAGTTGCAAGATGAGTATGAGGTATATTTGCCCTCCATACCTGATCTCTGCTTTTGGGCCACTTGATTGGAATCTATTATCAAGAACAGCATAAGACACTCAAAGCTGTAAGCACAGAAAATTTCCGAATTTATTTAACTTTCTTAGTTAATATCTAAGAGAAACAATGCTGGAGAAAAGAGCTGACACCTTGTACCCTGGAGGAGGGGGAATCAAACAATTATAGCGCCGCTCAGGCAATGGGCAGTGTCGCTCGTAGTGCTCCATCAAAGTCAGATCAAGCTTCAACCTTGTTTGGTATATGAAATTTCTGTCTAGACACGGAATTAACTCTGAGAGATGATCATCACAGACCTGAAAAAATTGAACACAAGAGTAAAATAACTTCAATCCTCAAACTAGACACTAACATTCAAGAGACCTAACTCACTGGAATGGTCTTCGGTACAGCACTGTCATCTTCTCCAAGTGTCAAAGATTTGCTACCATACTCAATAGAAGATGAACCCTTATTCCTAGAATAGAGGTAAAATAAAGCACCCACAGTCACTAAAACTATCACAGTTATCACCAAACGCTTTCTTGGTTTCCCATCTGCTCTCCCTCTGCCCATTCTTGTCACTGCATAACAATACACCATGGTTTCAACTTCAACTAGCAGATAAAAAATAGGGAATTTCAATTTCAATCAAATAACAATATCCCATAATTATCTCACCACAATCACCGATTCAACGGTACCAACTCAGTTCCACAAAGCACCTAGCTGGTGCAACTAGAGCCACGAATCAATAACTGCACAGAAAGTAGAAATTGAAACCAATGAAACAGCACTCACTGACCACCATAATGACTGAAAAACTGAACCAAAATCACCAGAAGCACAATCCCTCAGAAAGTATACATCACTCTTGGTTCAAATTACGCATACTAAATCATTTTTTTTTCTAAATTCTATGCAGATTAAACATAAAAGACAACAAATAAGAGTCCCCATTAATGATAACAAGAGAATAAGTTACATATTCCAAACAAGAAAAACAAAACCTAAGAGGAACAGACGCACAAGCACTAGATATGGGCATGCATATGAATTGGCATCACCGACAAGCTGCCAACTCTCACTGACCCATCTCGTGAAAAGAGTAGCGAGTGAGGTGGCGGATGCAGAGAGATGAAAAAGTTAGCATTTTGTGAATGTCTGAGGCAATTCAGAAAAAAGGGTATGGATCTGAGGAGAGAAAACAAACACAGAAAAGGGAAAAACACAAAAAGATAGCATTTTGTACCTCAGACTCCTTGCCTCTTCTCACTTCAGAGGTTGCCTTAAACTGGGGCATCGCATAACAAACAGTGCAATATCTTAATGTCGTACATGTCTTTTTATTAATCAAAATTTTTACTTTTGTTTTCGTAAGTGATACACAATGACAGATTCGAGAGATGGTGAGATCTAAATCCCAAGCCTTAGCCTCTGCAAATTCCTACGCTGTTATTTATTGCTTCATTATTATTGGTCGATAAAAAGATTGGGAGTAGTGGAGGAGGAACATGCAATGACCTTTCATGGTTCAATCTTTCTTCGAAATAAAACCAAATATTTAAACTATTTTCTTCCTTAACTTTTTTTTATTGCCTGTTATTATTATTTCAGATTTGAAAATTACTTAATTAAATATTGGTCGGAATGATTTATGACCCATTTTCCTTTGTGACCGGTTTTCTTAGGCAAAGGTCATGATACTATTTCTGAGTTTAATAATAGTTGGAACAAGTTGTTTGATGATGATTAAACAAGTGGGAATAATTATAAGTATAATATATTTAACTCCATTAAAGTAATATATCTGTGTATTGCTTTTGTTATAAATTATTTTATATCTATTTTTATTTAACATGGACTTCAAACTGCACTTAACTTCGTTACTAAACAGTTTGATGATGATTAATTTGTAAAGCAGTTGCATGTGACATGGTTTGACCCCATGAGAAATAGGAATACTACACATGGGAAGGTGGTGAGTTCACATTTTTCAATGTGTTGAAACAATTTATTTGGTGGAAAAATTAGGTATAGTTCTAAGTTACTGGTGGGAACAAAAGTCTTCACAATCAAAATATTAGTATTATGTTGACCAAACCATGATGCCAAACTTTTTAAGGGTTAGTTATAGGACAAAGAAAGAAGAAAATAGTTTCAGAAGAATAAAATTACAATGAACAGTAGAATTTATCAGACAGTTATACACTTAAATTTGAGTTTATTAATTTTAGTGAATTTCTTCATATTCTGATATCATTTTGCAAGTAAGGGTGAAAAAGAATTGGTTGTATTAATACTTAAGTATTTTTATTTATAAAGTTTGAAAATTAGATGATGAAAACGAAATATTAAAATACGCTACATCTGAAAAATTTTAAAAATTAGATATTAATATGGCGTGTCTTTAATATATTTATCTAAAATCAATTTGAAACCGATAACGAACGGTGTAGGAAGTTGGAACGGGCAAGCACCGCGCAGCCGATGGTGAACTTTCCAGAATCTTCATCGAAAGGGACGAAACGCCGGCGAGATGAAGATTCCGACGCCGGAAACACGTCCTCACTCGGTACGCAACTCATTCCTCTCTTATATGTTAAGCTTTGTGAAGCTCTTTGTAGATTAGACTAATGTGCACCGCAAATCGCAGAGGACGGTCTTACATTCACCGATACCTTGGTTGCGCTTCGAATCATGCGAGCTCAGTTTCCCCACATTCACAAGGTTAGGTTACCTTGGACCATTTGCGAGCTCAGAATTTAATTTTAATTGCATTCTTCGTATGTTTGACGAAATAGTTATTCAATTAGCTTTTAAATGGTGGTGTGGTGATGCTTGTTTCCAGGGTTCCGTTGAGCCTTTTATATTGAAGTCACAATTGTATAGCAGTGTGAAGGACAGAACGCAAGTGGATAGGGAATTAGAGGTCTGTTTGTTGAGGAATTTAGACTTAGTTTGGTAAATGTAATTCGCTACTCAATAATGTTTTCTCCTATCTTACGTTATTGCTAATTTATGTGATGGATTTATGTTGGATTAATGTGATAATACTGATTAATTTATTTGTGGTGTAGTCTCTCAGAAGGGACAAAGTTCTGCGTCTTTTCAAATTAAATACTGGACAAGACGATCATGCCGTGATGTTTTTGGATGACTATCTGAACCAGGTTGGTTTCCTGTTTGAAACACTCCCCCCAGTTTACACTAGTGTGAGACTTGGTACTTTTATGTCATTCAACAACTTTATATTAAGAATGTGGTTTTTATCCATCCTATTGTTGAATTATACCTATTTCTTGATTAAATATATCGTGTGTGCTTATTTTTATTTTTTTGAAAAGCATATATGGCATTTGCAATAAACTGATATTTAATAATGAAGTGTGGTTTTAACTTACATTTGTGTAAAGTGTAAACTAATCCGTCTTTGTATATATGTAAATTTATGTGTGTACTTCAGTCTCAGGGATGTTTTATTTGGCCATAATGGCAAACTGTTCCATAGTATGAGACTTTCCTTATTTTGGAACTTCTTTTTCCCCTTTTCAGTAAAACGAATCAAATTTCGTTGGTGCTTTTTTTATCAACTACCAATGTGTATTTACTGACTGAGTTATGCTTAATTTTTGATAAACTGATGTCTTTATCTTGTCTGACTATTGATGCATAGATAGATCGTGTTGTGAAAAGAATGGAAGGAAAGAAAGTAGAGGAGTATGAAGTTTTTGGGTGGTTGAAGACTCATGTTTTAGATTCAAAGCTAGAAACTGGCATTGAACATCAGGAGCTTGTGAGTGAAATACTCAAATCAGCATATTTTGTTTAATCCTTTCAGCTTCTGCTATTTAACTGTCTACTCAACGGAGAAGTTTATAATCTGGCAAAATGTCCTTATTTTGGGAAAATACAAATGCATAATTTGGGAACCTGGCACACCCACATTTTTAGTGATACATATTTAATTCTAGTATTGGAAAATATTTTCCTTTTTACCAGCTTTAATCTTATAGTTTGATACTTTGATTTAAAACCAAACAGGTTGGTCAATATTCATATTTTCCCAGGATATTTACTAAATGGGTTTCTGTGCTGAGGATTTTTTTTTTTTTATGCAGTGCTCACTCTTGTCACTTGGGGGAAAGGTGAAGGACAGTCACATCTCCGTTCTAATTAATGCTGGCGTCCTTGTGAGTAAAGTGGAGTGGAAAGCATTGCTCAATATGTTAATTTTCAGGCATTTTTATGGTTATAACCATCACAAAATGTTAATGTTTATAAACAGAACGTGAACTCTTTTAATGACAAGTAAAAGAGGCAATCACAGTATTTTGATATTTTGTAAATTAATACTAATGTCTTTTCTTATACCTTATGAAAATATAAAATATGGATGCATGGGTTTTTTCCTCTGGATTTCGCATTTGAGGTTTTAAGAGGGGAGTCTCAGCACTGTGCTAGGGTTGCAGCTTTGTAACCCAGAGTTGCAAGGTCAATGGTCTCCTTGCTTGTGTGGGTAAGACTGCATAGATCGACTACCCTCCCGAGATCCCACTAAGTGGTAGCTTTGTGCACTGAGTTGCCATGATTAAAAGTTGGGGTTTCTGATTGTACAAGATTTTTGCAACAAAGCTTCCTGTTAATTGTTAAACTTCATAATATTTTTGTTGACTTGGCTGACAATAGCAATATCAAATAGCATTCAGATTTCTGAAAAGTCTGAAGCAACTGTTATCTTGTAAATGTTTGGTGTTTAGGATGAAAAGCATGGATGTGGATTGACATAAGATGGCATTTTCGGTAGGGGTGAGAGAGAAGAGAAACAATTCAAAAAAAATGGTGGACCCACTGTTCTATGTCTCACCGATTTCTACTCTTCTCTCTATCTCTTTCCTCATCTGTTGTTTATTTCCCTTCAACCAAATACTTTTAATTTGCGCTTTATTTCTCATCTATTTTCACTCTACAAACTTATTTTCATCCAATCTATTTCTTTCCTTGCCAAACAAAATAGTAATCCATGCAATTAGTTTGCCTAATAATATGCTTATTTATTTTCATATTATCTTTCATAAGGACAAGAAAAGAAGATTGTACCCTTGTGCTCATTTCTCAGTTACCTGTTTCATCTTTATTATACATTCTCAAACCCTACCACTTTTCCTCCTTGAATTTTTTATTTTAGCTAGATATGATTGAAAATCTTATAAATATTTTATGTTCTGTGTCTTCCAAGCTTCGTACATACATTGAGAATCTTGTATAACAAACTATATCTTAAGCTTTAATATCTGAAAAGCATAACAAGCATCCTTTAGATTAAACAAATTATGCTTATCCTGCTGATTTTATTGTATACAACTATGAGTAATTGTTATGAACAAACTTTTCCTGATTATAATTCTCGTGTAGTTTTGTGCTAATTATGCCCCCTATATATTGATTTTATCTACCATGCCTGTATGAATTGAGTGTCTTTGGGCAAACAACCTGATTGAACATGTATATAATAAGAGCTGAACACAAGAGAGCTTATGTTATAAGTGCTTAATTTAATAAGCTTAGTTTTTTTATCGTGAAGCATATCAGAATAAGCTAAAAAAGGCGAATAAGCTAAAAAAGGCCTGCTGAAGGTTATAAACCACTGTCACGAGTGTTGTTACATGTGCAACTTCTTCTTAACGTGTATACTTCTTCCTTCCTTTCTCGTTATTAGCATTGATTAATCAAGATATCCTTAATTCTTTATATATTGTAATTGAACATGATTTGATACCCATAATTCTAGTATAGTATTTTATGACCAAGGTTGTATATAGACCCTTGTGTTACTTTGGAAATAATATTTCAGTGCTTTTCTTGATATTGATAAGCATAATCAAATACTCCCCATTTTCATCTTGTCTGCTCACAAGAAGATTAGGCTCCGTAAAACTTCTTCCAAATGTCACTTAATATACAATTTTTTGTTTGAGTATTTATGTATAATAATTCTGCTGCACTCTTTTCAGACGAGGCAACTTATTGATCCAAACATGTATTGGTTTGCAATTCCCAACATTGGCTCACTTCTCAAGGGTCTTGTTCAGGTATGAGCATTTAATGTTTGCCATCTGCATTTGCTTGGATGCTTGAAATACTGTGTAATGTATGTTCATGTTTGACTTGGTGCATAATATGGGTACTTCAACTGAGATATTACTGTTATTTGAGGTTAATCCACTATATGAAATTATATATGTGTATTTTACGTATATTTTGATCATTTGATCAATTAGTAAACATGTTTAGCTATAATAATGAAATTGTTTTTACTTTGTTGTTCAGGGAAGAAAGGAAATTATTTCTCTTCTTAGCCGTCGCAGATACAAGGAGATGATGTTGGCCTCTTTGGAAAAGAAGCGTCTTCGAATGTCTCCACTTGATATGAGATTTCATCTTCGTGATTTGATTGGTTCAGGGCATCTCAGAACTGACCAGACTCCAACTGGTTTAATCATTAGAGTCTCAAAAGATTAGAGATCCAACAAGTCCTAGAACGTGCATTTGTTTGTGTTTCAGCATTGCAACATCCATTCAAAGAGATATTTTTTCCTTCAAGAAAATCACGTTTGTGAAGTCTCAGAATTTGTGATTTCCCTTTCAAACCGAGTTTTGTTTGTTGTACAAACAGGGTTAAAATTATTTATCTACTCCTTTTGCTGTTAATTTCGGGAAGTGGTGCTTTGAACATGTAATGGCTTATATCTTTTCAAATGGCTATGATTGCGAGACAACTACATAGGTGACATGACAAGCTTTTTTATCCTGTTTTAATCAAGAAAACAAGCTTAGGACATCTGGCAATCACTTCTATCAACTACCAACTCGGACAACTGAAGTTGATGTAAGTCTCCTATTTTATTTGTCTTAATATTTCCATCTAGGATCTGGTTTTTCCCTTAACTTCATGATTAAGTACATATGTTCATGTACATTTCTGGGAACTCCTTGCTGACACCATGTGACTAGGTTTGGTCTTTTCATAGTTTCTATTTTGAATTTTCTGTCTTTCTTAATTGGTAAGATGCATTGTTTACATAAGTATTTCAAAGAAGAAAAGACTCCTGTTCGTATTTTGTACGTATCATGAGCTATTTAGTTTCTAATTTACAAGTGGGAAACTGACATGTTTGTTACTTTAAATGTAATTGGTGCGATATACAGTGGATACTCAGCCCTGCCTGCAACTCTATCACATTGAGAGATCTTAACAATACTTTAAACACTTTTTTGGACTTTAGTTTTTAGTGAAATTCATTCAAGATCCACTAAATAATAATGTTAGTAGCATTCTGTATGTGGCTGGTTATATTCCTTCTGAGTCCCATAGGAATTTTACGGAGTGTGTTGGAGACATTGTATTGTCTACTATATAGGAATTGGTCTGCCCAGGTTCTGCATTACAAATATATCAGGACGTGTTCTTCCTGTACCCGATCAGTTTATTTGAAAATTTTTTCAAAATTCTGAAAATATTTTTTGCTGACTGTATAATTTAGAATACAAAAATTATATTTTGGATTGTTCTGGGATATAAATTGTTTTATATTTTGGATTATATGATTGAAATATATATTCTTTTCAAATTCTAAATTGTACTATTCAAAATATAATTTTATATTTTAGATTATATAATCTGGAATATATTTTTGTATTTTAGATGGTTTAATTTAGAATAATTTTTACATTTTGGACTGTACAATTTGAAATATAATTATTATTTTTATTTTTGATAGTATAATTTAAAATATAATTTTTTTAATTTTGGATTCTAATAATCTAAAATAAGAAAAAATCATAAGAGCAAGGTTTGTTTAATTTTTTTATTAATAGTAACGATCATTTTGCGGAATATATGGAAGTGCAGGAAGTAAGAATGGAGGGACAGGAAAAATGTGTCATATATCAGAGTTTGTGGGATTTGGTTTCCTGCATTCATTGGATGAAGATTGAATCAGTCATGTTTTAACCAAGCTGATTCCATTTCCTGTCATGGATCTTTATTGGACTTTCTATGATTTTTGAGGGGGATAATGGTATATCTGCTGATATATGAACATTTTTAACTAAAAGTAAAATTTGAAAATGTTAATTAAAAATATTCAAGTTATAAAATAAATATGTATGATCAATTCAATTATATAATATTTCAGATCATCAAAAAGTACGCATTTAATATTTTTCTTTTAAAGAACAACTTCAAAATTTAAGAGAAAGAAAAATGAGAATGATATATACCTATTTTTGGACTGAAAATATTTCTTTTTGGTGGATGGAAATGAAGTAGAGGAAATGCATTTTCTCAAATTGGAATTGGAATAAAATATTGAATATAAAATAATAAAGTTAAAATTATTTTTTAATTAATATGGAATTATTTTGCATAACTCCATCAAAACAAACAAAGAAAAGTTTTCTTTTCTATTCTTTGTCCTTTTATCTACAAAAATAATGATTTCTTTTCTATTCTTTGTCCTTTTATCTACCAAAATAATAATTATTTTCTTACATTTTCTTTTAACTTTTATCCTTTATATTTCTTTTTATTTATATTTTTCTTCTTGGTTTTACTCTTAATCCAAATAACTAAAGCGTAATTTTAGGAAATTAAGTTCCTTAAAAAGTTAAAAAATTAAGTCATTCTCAATAACATAATTTTAATTAATCTATAGAGGTAAGTAAAAAACAATTAATTTGTTAGAATGATCTTTTTTAACATTTAAGAAAATAAATGTCAATATATAAATTAAAAATGAGTTTATTTACTGTTCTAGTATTTTAAGTTTACAACTTTCTCTTTTAATTTTTTTTAAGTTAATAAAGTCCTACTTTTACAATTAAACAAAATTGAATAATCTGTTGATTTTTTTTTTCACTTTAAAAATTTGAAGTTTCAATGTTTATTTAAATAGTTGAAAATTTATAATGTGCTTTTTAAAGAATTTTAAACGTTTCGTTATAAGAAAACAAAATCTTGATAAGATAATTATTTATAAGATATAATGTTCATGTTTCAGGAGGAAATTTTTTAGCTTAGGGAAATTAGATTGGTGAGTTTTACATGTCGACTCGATTCGTAAAATTAAGCAGAAATTTTAACAAAATTATGTAATATAAATTTAAAATTCTTAATAATTTATTTACTTGTTCGGAAATAAAATCTCTATGGTTTAAGGTAAATAGATAAACGAAACAACCGACGTATAAGGAATTTTTCTAAACAAAGATGGTAGTGACTATCACCTTTATAAGTTTTTATAGACTATGTATGATGATATACAAATTATATTTTTATATTTATCAAAAATTATAATTGTAAATGAGACTTTTTGTATTAACCTAGACTACTTTTTAAGTTGGTTTTCAACTTGACAAAATTATAAGTAATATAAAAGATTTAAAATTTTATGACAGTGTATAACCGTCATAATAAATTTAGTATACAGTATAAGTTGTATATAAATAGTCATTAAATGTGTAAAATATAAATCTTTTATATAACTTTTATGATAATTTTAACTATAATCATAGTATAAATTTTGATTTACTATGAGGGTAATTTTCAAACCTATTATAGCATGTAAAATTTATATAAAATATTTGTTTTAGATGTTATTTCATGACTCATAAAGAGCACTAATGACTAAATTACAAACCACATATCAACAACCACAAATTGATGATCATAAATTAAGTTAGGTTAGGAAGATTGGAGTTATGAGAGTAATGCATTAAACAAGTAGTATGTGTTAATAAGTTCAAAGAAGACTAGTTTTTGAAATACTAGTGAGAATGAAAGAGAATTTACATTTAAGTCTAAAATAAATTTTATTATGATGGTTAAAATAAAATTTGGTATAATAAATTAACTTACTATGTTAGTTCTAACTTGAACCAACATGATAAATATTTATTATGTCAATTTTAAATAAAATTGATAAAGTAAATTTATATTTTATTATAAAAATGTCACTGAGTCACTTATTATGATAGTTGGATAGTTGGATTACATGTGTTATCAATATAGTTAAAATTGAGATAAAAAAATATATATATATAACTTGTAAATCAGGAGATTGTAACACAAATAATAAAATTTTACAAATTCTGTGAAAATTTACACACACATACACAATTATTATATTTTACTCAAATAGTTGAAGTCACATTCAATGGTCATCAGTTATACCAAAGATGATACTCATATTATACTCAATGATGATAGTCATATCATATCTAAGGATGATTAATCATATTCATGATGATAGTCATATCCAATAGTGATAAGTTATATCTAATGATAATCATAAATTATAATCTAATGGTAATGATGAATCATACTTAATGGTGATTATGAGTCACAACTTATTAAATAAGACTATTTTATTTTTCTTATTATATAACAATGTTTTTATCATTAGAAATATTATAAAATTTATTTATTTATTTTTGCTTCTATTAATCTAAAATATAAAAT
>Ga0123340_1003654_pt1 | contig 14449 bp, 8 predicted proteins | sample SirMexnodulemix_FD_89961 | JGI IMG/M metagenome (GOLD analysis project Ga0123340, IMG submission 89961) | Root nodule microbial communities of legume samples collected from Mexico - Siratro Mexico nodule mix | ecosystem: Host-associated > Plants > Roots > Nodule | place: Mexico: Nepantla... | reverse complement strand
CTTTAGTCCTTTAAAGGGATCAAATACCTGGAAATTTCAAACATGTCATTTCATTTTGGAATTTGGTAGCCTTCTTCTTCACCACACAAAGACTTAAATGAGAAAATTCCGAAAATTTAAGAACATTAAATTCTGTATTCGAAATAGTACACGTACTTTTTTTAAAGAGCTCTTCTATTTTCTGTTTATAGAACATTAAAAAGATAAAAAAGAAAAAGCCATCACATGGAAACCTGTGATAAATATTTTTTATTTGTAAATAACTTTTCATATAATTGGATTTGAGAGAAATTTTTGACATCTCCAATAACTATTTTACCGGACCCTTGCCAGCCTCATACATCCACAACTTTCACGGAATGATGAATGCCAATGACAACCAAACTGGTTTGAAATATTTGGGTAATGATAGTTCTTATACGGATTCAATAGTGATTGTAATGAAAGGGCAGTGCATGGAGCTGGAGAGGATATTGACTGTTTTCACAACCATTGATTTATCAAACAACATGTTTGAAGGAGAAGTTCCGGAAGTCATTGGAGAGTTGCATTCTCTCATAGGGCTTAACCTTTCACACAACAGAATCAGTGGTAGCATCCCACTTACAGTTGGTAATTTAAGGAATTTGGAATGGTTGGACCTCTCATGGAACGAGTTGAAGGGTGAGATTCCGATGGCTTTGACAAAGTTGAATTTTCTGGAGGTCTTGAACCTTTCAGAAAACCAGTTTGAGGGAGTGATACCTAGAGGTGGACGGTTTGACACATTTGAAAATGATTCCTATGCAGGAAATCCAATGTTATGTGGAAAACCTTTGTCAAAAGCCTGCAATGAGGATAAAGAAAGGGAAGCACCTTCAAGAGTTGATGAAGAAGAATCAGGATTTGGGTGGAAAGGCGTTGCAGTGGGGTATGGATTTGGGATGATGTTTGGAATAATATTGGGTTGTAATGTGTTCTTCGCTGGAAAACCCCAATGGCTTGCAAGACTTGTTGAAACTGTGTTAAATGTGAGACTAGTAAGAACAAACAACAGAAACCATGCAAATCGTTGGGGAAGGAATTAGTGCTGTTTTAGTTTACTGTGGTTCTTTTTGTTTGTGCCTTTATGTCTCTTGTAATTTTAACTTCTCTCTACTCTATCTTTAAGTGATCAATTTCATGTTGTTAAATTTGCAAATAATAAAGAATTGTTATGAATGCTTAACATGACGTAAAATGTAAAACCTGCGTAAGCTTCATGATAAAATCTGACATTCGACAAGATTAATGCAGAATTGTCTGAAGCTTGTATTTTGGACTTACTTAGCATGCTTGAATTTTGTTTCTTCTATTTGATAAAAGATGAATAAGTTCACTCGTGATAGACTACTTACTAGTAAATACATTTTTAATTTTTAAGTTTTAAGCTTATAAATTAGTTTATTACTTCAAAAGTGTTTGGTAAATAAATTTGATAGGTTAGTTAATAATGTAAGATGATATAAATAGACATTACCATATAAGTTTTATTATATAAATACAATTTATATATTTTAAATAAAGATACATTGTTATATAATTATGATTTTTAGTTTTCTTAGAAACAATTAAGAAAAAATGTGTGATATACATAGCTCATCTATACAAAGAAATCGATTAATCAAGAATAGATATTTTTGTCACTTTTAAATTGAAAGTAAACAATAATAGATAAAAATATATTATGAAGAAAGAGGAAATAATATGTGTAACACCCCAAAAATAACATGCATAAAGCTAAACGTTCTACTAATCATTATTAAGATTCATCAACATACAGTAATCCTTTAAACTAAAATATTTAAAAATTCTACCTTCAGAATTCTACTAAAAATATAATTATAAAATATCTCCCAATTTTTTTTTTCAAATTTAGCTTATGCCTAAAAACACCACTCATTCCAAATGATCCTCCACAGACCCATCTGCAACGCCATCCGCTCCCATGTCAAAAACACGATCATTGCAGACATATATCAAAAACACAAGTACAACAAAACAAAGGGTAAGCTAACCAAATTTTTAATAATACTTTGAGTATTTCAATTCAAACACAAATATTAACACCGCTCAAGTCTTTCATTCAGTTACATGCACTAACACAATATAAGACACTGACACACTTCAAACTTAACTCTACTTCCGGAAGACTCGTGCATTGAATAGACCTCGAGATATGAACTTGTCATACATCTCTACACTGTGAACCCACACAACCTCCACACAAATGAATCATCAATCATGTATGACAAGGTTAGTCTCCCTGAGACTTTCCTGACCAGCTATATTTCAAGCTGCAATCACCCAGTTTAGACCTCCTTCGACTTCACCACCTAGTAATAATCGTCTATTTGATTCATACTACTAGTAGAGTCAAGATATCAATCGTTCACCAGATCCTTAGACAATGCACTTCCTTAGAAAACACTATGCCTAGGCCTTGACCAACTTCATCAATACTCTATCAATATCACATCATAACATATATTTATACTAATTCATTCATTAAATTCTCAATCTCAAAAAATGAAAGAAATTCCTAAATTATCAATATAATTAAATTTGAATTACCAATTAATCTATCTTGTTAAATCTATGCATTGCATTACCAAAGAATCAATCAATCAAAACAGAAAGCCTAATTTTTTTTTTTTATTTTGGGATTTAGCTTGAGCGAAAATTTTTAGCTTGAGCGAGAATCCCTCTCGCTTGAGCGAGAATCCTTCTCGCTTGAGCGAAATTGGTCCAGAGAGCAAGGGTCATTTTCGCCTTGGCGACCATACCCTCGCCTGGGCGAAAATACTTTCTCGCCTGGGCAAAATTGGTCCCGAGAGCAGCTCTCAGGTTTCCAAGCGACTTCGCCTAGGCGAGATTGCCTAGCCTGAGCGAAGAATACAGAAAAACCAGCAGTATCCACTACATCAGAGTTATCATGCATGCATGAGATTACTAAATTCGGTGAAAATCAAGCCACATACACGATGAATGATCTACCCTTGCACAAATTATCTATTCAACAGATCAACATACCATCAATTTTCACACATCTATCTCATATACATGCAACATTCAATTCAACATTAATCCAACATTTCAGACCTGCAGAAAACTTTACCAGATACAAATTATACAACTACTAACTTCTCTATTCAAGACTTAAATTTATAAACCAAACAAGCACTAAGGTTAGCTTCCCTTACCTGAATTGCAGTCGAAATTTTCTATAATAATTCCAATAGCCTAAGGTCCTCAAGAACTCGAATCTGCATCAAAGGACCTCTGATCAACGATCAGACTAACAGACTACGAAGCTGAGCTCATAGAGGCACCCTCTGATGGCTCAGAGGCCACATGCAAGCTCAGTAAGTAGAGGAAAGTGAAAAACTAAAACTGACTCTAAGGGAAGGGGCAGAAAACGAACTTACTCTATTGGAGATTCTCATCGGATAGACTTGCTCTGTTCTCCGCCATGAAACTGATGGAAGACAGACGCAAAAGGTCAGAGGTTTTAGAGAGATAGTAGCTCAAGTGGGAATGAGACTTGATTACTAACTTTTCCTATAAATTTCCTATAAATAATCAAATGCTCAATATGATCTTGAGGGATCAATATAATATAATTTATGATGATGAATCATTCATATTCTCATTGGAAAATAATGATACATTCAATGGAAAATAAAGACAAAGATTAATTACTAGTAGGTATTAAAGGATACATAGTCTTGATTAATATAGAATGTAGAAGGTCTTAGGTATTATTTAGGTATTTTTCAGAAATGTAATTGGAGATGCATTTTGACATAAAATTGACTTTTCTCTTTGATAAATTTATGGTATCTTTTCTCATTGATAAATTTATGGTATCAGATGTAATTGGAGATGCATTTTGAAATAAAATTGACTTTTCTCATGGTATTTATGGTATCAGATGTAATTGAAGATGCATTTTGAAATAAAATTGACTTTTCTCTTTGATAAAAGTATGGATGTAATTGGAGATGCATTTTGAAATAAAATTGACTTTTCTCTTTGATAAAAGTATGGTATCAGAGCTTGGTTCTTTAAACCCGTAAAAAATCGAGTAACATTCCTGTAAAAAATCGTAACATTTCTTTCACCCTGTCAAATCTGTAAAATATTGAGTAACATTCAATGTTTTTGTTATCCAAGAAAGAACTATAACATTGCACCTTTCCCATGCTTCAAAAGAAAGATAACATTGCACCTTTCCCATGCTTCAAAAAGAGGACTACCATTTTCTGGTTTTAGGATACTTCCATCAACAAATTTTAGTTTATTCTTTGACAACAATGTATGTATAATATTTATACTCCATGTATGATAATTGTTTTCATTAAGAGGTAGAGAAACTACTGGACTTTCTCCAAGATGGAAATAATATGGGCTGATAGGATTTTAACTCATATCAATACCTGATAGGATTTTAACTCATATCAATCCTTAACTGTGTAGAATCCATATTTTCTTTAAATCAAGAAATTCAAAATTCATAAAAAAGAAAAAACAAGAACAGCAGCAGAAGCAGAGCATGCCTTAGCCTGCTCTCCCTTGAGAAATAAAATAACATGGAAAAGAGAGAAAAAGGGGTTAGGGTTGGGGATTTGTGAATGACATCGACAAAGAAGATCACTCCGATGGTGAGGCGTTCGAAGTGGTCGAAGTGGACGAGATTGTGGCTTTGGAGTCGAAGACGATAAAGCATATGATAGAGGATGATTGCACCGACAACGGGATCCCTCTTCCCAACATCACAAGCATGTTGAGGCCAACAACGCCTATGAAAAGCTTACAGGCTTGGGTTGATCTATTTCTTTTATATCACTTGGGTTGATCTTGGGTTGATCTATTTCTTTTATATCACTTCTATGTATTTTTGTGCATTTCTATTTAGTGTATTTTACAATGGTGATAACCCCTATATATAAGGGTTTTGGGTTTATCTATTTCTTTTATATCACTTCTATGTATTTTTTTGCATTTCTGTTTAGTGTATTTTACAATGGTGATAACCCCTATATATAAGGGTTTTTAGTTTTTTTTTTCTTTGTAACTACTCCAGTAATAATAATTTATTTACAACTTAATACCCTCCCCTCAAGCTGGTTAAGGATTTTGTAAATACATGAAAAGAAAACTACAAGAAGATGAATCATTCATATTCTCATACTAATAAAGACAACACTAATGAAGATTAATTACTAGTGGATATTAAAGGATACATAATCATGATTAATATAGAATGTAGAAGGTCTTAGGTATTTTTCTGAAATGTAATGGGAGATGCATTTTGAAATAAAATTGAGTTTTCTCTTTGATAAATTTATGGTGTTCTGATTTACAAGAACCCAAATATGATCTTATCAGGATATCCTGTGGCATCAACTCCATGACTTATCACTCACCTTCTAATCTTTATTGATCCTTTTCCCAATATCAAGATGGTCCTTTCCCCATATTTTTTTCTCATCAATACATCAACTATTTGATATTCAGATCTTATAGGCAGTAGGTGGAGAAATTCAGTTTGAATCTTCTCCTGTACAACATGACAGTTAATCTCAATGTGCTTTGTGCGCTCATAAAGCTAGGATTATATGCAATATGAAGAGCTAACTGATTGTCACAATATAGAGCAACTGAAGCAATGCTTTGGATGTTTAGGTCATCAAGTATATATTTGATGAACTGGATTCCACATGTAGTAGTTAGTATATATTTGATGAACTGGATTCCACATGTAGTAGTTGCTAGGGATATGTATTCAGCCTCTGATGATGATATAGATAAACACATGAAAATTTTGAGAAGTTCATCCGTGGATTATCTAAACACTTATAACACCTATTTTTTGAATGTATATTGGCAGAAGTGCAATATTTAAGGTTATACATTTTTGGGACAATAATTTCCATATTGTGACACTTAGGATTAGGATATTAAATGTTGTATATCCTATTTCTTGTTTTTTATATTAAAGTCAGAAAGTTTACTGTATTAAGTATGATGTCTTAATAAAATATGATAGGTGGAATCATTGATTTTTTTTTTCTGAAATTATATATTAATTTTAAATTTTGGACTTTTTTTAGGATAAACTTTTGAATGACTTAAATGAATTTTTTTTGTGATGTTCTGTGTGATTATTGAAAGAGACTGAGTAAGAGCGATATACCTATTAGAAATGAATTTTTCTTAAGTCTTTTCATCCAATTCACTTGGTCCGTAGTTTCATATTTATGACACTATATTACATGTTCCTTTTTTTAGAGAAGCATTAGGAATTGGAACCATGTAAAAGTAATATTTATGAAATTAATCAATATATTTCATAACTACGAATTTATTAATTAAAAGGAACATCAAATGTCTTACGTTTATATATGATTTTTTTTTTTTAATCTTTCATCAGACTCAATCTTAGTGTAGTATGATAGTGTAGTAGTCATCTGTTCAATCTCAATTATGATATTCTTGATTCAATCTTGACTAAAATGTTGTCAATAGTTGACAATACTCATTTTTCGTTAAAGTGAATAAGAATCTCTTAAACAAAGTTATTAAAATAATTTGTTAGTTAATGTAAGTTAGAGTTTACTTAATGTTGATAAGGATATTTTTGGATTGACACTGTCGAAAATCAAATTTAATATATTTAAATTTCTTTGAAATTGTAAGATTCTCAACGCCCTTTTCTTTTTCACTTTTTTATGATGCTTACTCAATGGCAAAAGCACTTATCTATCAGTTTTAACACTGACCTAGCTTCTCATTTCAGTGACAATATGGGAAGCAAAACAGCATACATAACACGAGATGCAAACGCCAACAACACCAGCATTTGATCAGAGGCTACCATTATTCAACTAGTTAATCACCAATGGTCCAAGTCATGTCATTCTCAAAGATCCAATGGCACACCTCAATTAGCCCCGGACCCGACCCGAGGGCCAAGAAAGCCCCATGAGAGGGGCTCCAAGCTGACGTGTCCAAGTGACAGATGGCAACACCACGGTTGATCTTGCTCTTGCTTTTCGGGTCCAACAAATCCGCTTCGTAGACCCGAACCTTTGGAACCGAATGGCAGTAATAAAGCAAATAAGGAAACAGACTCTGGTGACAAGAAACTGATTCAGTAACTCTCCCACCGTTCATCCCATTCACCCTACCCACCATCACATTCCCCTTCGAACCCTTCACGTTCTCTGTGGTTCGAACCACCACGTTGGAACCCAACACCTCTGTGGCGAAGTCCACCATGTCCTCGATGGACCCCACGCACCTCTTCCTCTCACCTGGGCTCGGTGCTCTCTCGCACTCCCTCACTGAATCCATCACAATCTTCTCCAAACTCCAACCGACACCAAAAACCCGGTTCAACCCACTAACGGTAAACGGTAACTTAGACAAAATCACCCGGGGCAAAAACGACCTTTCAGGCATTTTATCTCTAATATCCGGCATAGCCATCACCGTTCCTTCTTTGAGCATAAACTCCCGAAAAAACTTACCCTCCTCAACCCAATTATTTACCATTATGCCACTTAAACTCTCGTTTTTGTAACTCGCAAATGTTCTAACGCCCTGTTTGGCATACTCAGCGAAAGAGGAGTTGATGCGGTAGCCAGAGAACCCAAACCTCTGTTTCTCACCACCCTTTCCATACCCAATGAACTTATCCGAGTTGCTATTATCTGATTTATCATACCCCGTGAAATCCACGTCAGCACCGTTAGATTCTTTTCCGTAATTCTGAAACGAGTCACTCCCGCCGTTGGATTCAACCCTGTAAGTAACGAACCTATCAACGGCGCCGTCACCACCGTCACCGTAGCTCTCGAACGTGTTCGTTGGATTGTTACCGTGGTTAGCGTAGTTCTTAAATGTGTCGTTCACTCTAACGCCGTCTTTGCCGTAGCTCGAGAATCCGGTTAGGGTGGGGTTGGAGCTCGTGCCGTAGTTTTGGAACGAGTTTTCCGTCTCGTTGCCGCGTTTTCCGTAACCGGCGAACGATTGTTCGCCGCCGTTACCGTTCTCGGTGTATGCGGCGAAGGATTGGGTTCTTTTTATGGCATCGTCGGAGTAGGAGGCGAATTCGAGGTCGTCAAAGCCGTTGACCGGTTCGGCGTAGTTTTTGTAAGTGGAGGTGCCGGCGGTGGCACCGCCGCCGTAGCTTCGGAATGTGTCGTTGATGATGTTCCCGAAGGAGCCGTAGGTTATGAAATCGTCGCTGTGGTTTGCGGAGGATTTGCTGTATTGGCGGAAGTCGTTTTGGGGGCCGTTTTCGCGCTGGTTGTCGGAGTAGTTCTTGAACGAGTTGAGTCCGCCGACTCGACTCGTTCCGTAGTTGGAGAAGTTTCTGTTGTTGTAGACAGCAAATTTGGCGTCTCTGCTGGTGCGTTCGGGGGAGAGAGAGAGGGGTTTGGAATAACAGAGTAAGCGTGCGGCGGAGCAGAAGCGTGGGAGATGGGCGGAGAGGGTGTTGTTGGCGGCAAGTTTGGCGAAGGTGGCGGTTTCCGGTGCGGTGAGTGGAGAGGCCTTGGAGAGAAGAAAGTGTGGCTTTGGTGATTTGTTGGTGATTTTGTTGTCCCAGTAACGAGTTAAGAAAGCCTTTGGGGAGAAAGGATTTTCGTTTTTGTCTCCGGCATTGCCAACCTGCAATATTGATATTAGTGTTGGATAATGAGTATGAATGATAGAAATATATAAATAGAATTTGGCATTTTGTTAATAGAGATTTAAAAGAGCTGAGTAAGTAGCGTTGGAAGAAAATGGAGGAAAAGAAAGGTGATTACAGTGAGAGATGAAAGGAGGAGAAGGAGAAAGATGCGGGTGATCATGTCTATGGACAGTGACAGAGAATTGTGAGTGACAGTGGTGATAGAGGATTTTGTGTTGTTGACTTATACTACTTAGCGGCGGCTAAACAGTGTCTCTGACACACACGTTCTCATGGCGGCTGAAAACAAGAACCAGCGCTCCATACCCATGGGACCTTGCATTTTACACTTCTTTTACTGGTACTTTTTTTCGCTATTTTTTCTAAAGGAATTTTTTTTGAAATAAATGATTTAGAAATTATTTTTTAAAATTTATTTAATAAATTTTAAATTTTAGAAAAACCACTATCTTAACACGTTCTAAAAACTAAATTTTAAAATGTTAAGCATTTTAATACTTCTCGAAATTTAATTTGAAATTTGTTAAAATTTAACACTCGCATGAAATTTGTTATAATTTGAAGCTTTATTATGAGTTGATAATGGCGGCTAGTGACACTGCTACGTGGTACATGAACTTTAATATAAAAGCATAATAAATCTGACTCGACTACCAATAACTTTTTCTAAATTGTTATTCTGAAAATATTTTTTGTTAGTAAATGAAAAATTTATTAATATTGGGCTAAATATATTTAAATTTGGAAAATTGGTGAACCAATGTTATTAAAGTTTTACAATCACTTTATCTACAAAATAAATCATATTAGAAAAGAAATAAAATGTGTTAAAGGTCCCATAATGTTAGTTTCAGCAGTAAATAATAATTAGTAACAATAAAAAAAGCTCTATAAGAATGAAAAGTGGATTTAAGCTTATCTTGTTAACCTTAATAGTGAAATGAAACAATTGTATAATTGTATTGTTAATCCACGAAGGAGGAGGCAGGGTATTCCCGCTTTGGACAATTGCTTTCTGCACCCTTTAATTTGAACCTGCAGGTCCATATTATTTAACTTTTTTTTAAAATTAATTTTTGGACTATTTATTCTGGAATTTTTTTTGAAATACACTTTCCATATTTATGAAATATATTTTGGAACATTTTGATAAAATTTTTGAAATAAAATTTTCAAAAACACGTAAAATACATTGTGGAACAAGTTTTCTATAATATGTATCATCTTTCGGAAAGCATTTTTTTCATATATGAGTTCTAAAACAAACTTTTCTGAACACATGAAATGTGTTTGTGAAAAAGCTTTCCAAAACAAATGAGTTTTCTGAAACGAGATCTCTTTAGTGTTCTCTTTCTTTTCTTTATTTTTTTATTTTCTTCTTCTTTTGTGACAGTAATTGTACACAGCGACAGTAGTGGTGATGAGCCGTAATGAGGTGCAACGAAGAAGATGAGATGAGTTAATTCGGTCATTTCGTCCAATATAGGGGTGCAGGTTAAAAAAATGGGGGCGAAAGAAGTAATTTCAACCGCTTTGTTGTGTTTGGGTCATCAATTATGGCTCAAGCCCATGATTTGCTTTTGCTAAATAAATTAAAGAATACCAAAATTAAGCAAAACAAAAGGAAAAAGAAAAACGCGCGATGTGACATGTTTGAAGAGCTTAGCTCCACATACTGATAATAATAATAATATTATTATTATTATTTGATTTTATTTTATCAATGGCCACTCTTCCTTACTACACTCTTCATCCTCTATCTTCTTCTTCTCCAATTCCTTCTTCCACATTGCTTCACCTCTGTTCATGCTCTTCCGCACGTTCTCCTTCTCTTCTCCAATTCCCCTCCAATCTCAGACGCAAACCCACCAAGAAGCCCAGGCTGTTGATGATCGTCCACCCCATTTTGCTCTTTAACGGCGTCGCCACCACTTTCTATTTCGACACCCAAACAGTCATCGTTACTGTCAGTGTTTTGGCCGCCATTGCTCTTTCTCTCTTCCTTGGCCTCAAGGTTCTTCATTTTCATTCTTTTAATTATGGTCTTCTCTCACTTTACATAAAAATTATAACTTTTTTATTTTCCTTTTTAGATGTAATCTTAGACTTACCATAAGACCCACGTGCATTTATAGTTTATGTATTCAGTTATCTATTATTTCAGAAATGTGTTCAATTTTGCATAGCATGGCTCCAGTTTTGCTAATTATTTCCTTTTGTTGAATGATGTTTCTTGGCTTTAATTAAGATAGTTACTTCTGCTGCTTCAATTTGGTTTTGGAAAATTGTGGATTGGGAATAATAAATGTGATAGAGAAGGTTGAAAGAAAAACAATGTACACTTGTAATTATCTTTTGAAAGTTTTGGGTTTTGATTTTGATAAAGTGATGTTTGGTAACGTTTTGCAGGGTGATCCGGTGCCTTGTGAGCGATGTGGTGGCAACGGTAATTATCTTTCTGCATTTGAACTTAAACATTGTTGTGCTTTAGTGTTGAATTTTAGGGAAATTATTGAGACATGAATCATGATGGTAACAATACAAGGAATATTTTAGATATTGGTAACGAGGATATCATTATTCATGTGTTCAGAACATTGACTTGAATCATTGTAGTTGGTGGGGTAAGGATTGTTTTGACTGAGGATACTTGGGGTCTGCTTGATTGAGCAAGTGAGAAGGTAAAATGAAAACAGTTTTGGACTAAAGTTACTGGTGAGAGTTGAAAGGAGATTGTGTTATTTCCCACTCTTTGTGTTTTTATCATACCAATCCAATGTATAGTGCTTTTCATGTGAAAATCTTCACCTCTTATTTTCCACCTATTCAAACAAACAGACATTTAGGGGCAATTGGTTCAAGTTTCAAAAACTATTCCCATCAACTACATGCCTGAGTATTTTCACAAGGGGAGTGGCTGAAAACTACTTTGAGAAAGTTTTTCAATCAGAATATTAAAAATCATACATAGACTAGAGATACATGAATTCATAGTATATAAGTACATGTAAATCTTATATATAAAGATGTAAAATTGAGTTAAACTTAAAGTCTAATTCAAAATTTTATCTCGTTATTATTGAGATTCCTCGATTTGGTATTGTTTTAGTATTGTTGAGAGAAGATACTATATTTTGAATAATATTGCTGACAAACAGGTGGGACAAAATGCGTGTTTTGTGACAATGGCAAGATGAAGCAAGATACGGGGTTAATTAACTGTAAAGTATGCAAGGGTTCAGGTATATCTTTCTGTTCTCATATGCCTAAAACAAATTATTATGATTGCATTTTCTTACATGAATATTTTGGATGCTCTTCCTTTCATTTACCACCTCTAAGAAATTGTCTGATGTTGGTATGAGAAAATCAAGATATTGTATCCCCTCAAGGGGAAAAAAGAGTTTATACTCTTCTCCCCCACGTTCAACGTTGGCTTACTTAAGGTCTTCACTGTTGTTTCTGTTTATGCATGTGTTTCCACTTTATAGGATTGATATTCTGCAAGAAATGTGGAGGTTCTGGCTATTCCCGTCGGCTATGAGCTGGGAAATTCCTGTTATATATAAAAACCATCTGTTCTGAAATATGTAAGAACTTGTAACAATTTTATTGTTCATAGTGTCTTTTTCTGTGAATCATTTTAATCAAGTTATTCTGAATCCCTTTGAGGTCTTGCTAATTGAATCAGTCAAATTTTGATATAACAGGTAAAAGATGGTTTTAGTCTTGTAAATTTGAAGAAGGGAGTGTTTAATCTGGTTTTTGGGTCATTACTTAATTCTTAAACATATTCTCACCACAACTTAAAGATGTTGGTAGGATTTTATTTACTCATTTTGTTGAGAGCCATTTTAAATTAACATGTATTAGCTGAGATAATATGTTTTTCTTGCAAAATATTTTGATAATTTTTATTTTTAGTACGATAAAATAAATTTACTGGTCTTCATTCAATAAAATTATTTTGTTTTGGACATTAATCAGATTGTTAAGTGTTTACAAAGATTTTAACGTGAAAAAATAAACTAATGGAACGACTATTTATTTGATATGTTTTGGTTTTTATAAAAGAAATTATGCAGTGATTTTTATCATTAACCAATTAGTTAAAATTGGACTAGTCTTCGTATCATATTTTGATCTCGTCTATAATTTTAAATATTTTTTTTTAATTATTATCATCAAGTGAATATGTAAAGTTAAGCTTAATAATACTTTATTACTTTTAGTTATAACTATCTTTTATTATGATTTTTATCTATTAAACATTAGTCGATGAAAATATTTACTAAAATTAAAAGAGTTGCCGATGATTAAAAATCACGAAAAATATTGATTATAAAGAAAATACTTATTTAATCATTTTATTTGTATTAGTCTTTTTTTTATTTAAGTTCTAAAATTAATATATCTAATACGAAGGCTAGAATTCTATGGGTTAGATTCAATTTTTTTTTTCTTAATAGAAGAAATTATCGACAAAAAATAACATTCAATCCTTAAGGGAACTATCTAAAGTTTATCTCATAAATTAATATATTATAATAAAAACTGTGAGAATATTAAAGCCTTCTGTTTTAATTTTAATAAAAATTTTTATCAAACATTATTTGGAAGAAAAAAAATCATCAAAACAATTAGTTATCATTACACTTAAATGTTATTAAATTTAACACGAGATTAAAATCATAGAATGTATTAAAATCATAGACAAACCAAAACATAATGTAACTAGGTTAGTCAAAATTTAGTTAATGTAATAAAAGAATTAAAAAACTTTTGTATTGGAAACAAAAATCGTTAAAACTTGAAGGGAAAATGACAATATGTTAAATAAATAGTTGTCACAATTTACTAGATGAAAATCAGTTAATTTTTTATTATTATATTAAAAATGATTTTCTCAAAAATATGAAAAACCATATTAGAGTTTGCGTTTAAAGTCAACTTCAAGAATTAACTAAGTTTTTAGGTTTTTGCTAGTCTTGCTGTTTGGATAATATCATGAACTATCTGTATGATAATGTCATCTTAATTTTGGGTTTGGACTTAAATTGATGACTAAACGTTGAAATTTTTTTGATAATGATCTAACAATAAATAATGACTTGATAGGTCAACAGAAACTATCATTAAACAAATTACAACTTATAATTAATTATATATCATACTTTCATTGTTATTATATTCGGAATTGCTCTGAAGAGTCCACATTTTTTTGTCCAATTCATTTCTCCCGTGTATACTGAATTAAGTATGGCAATAATATATCATTGGGCAACACAACATCAAGCATTTAATAATAAATGTAAGAAAGAAATAATTCAAAATTCTTCTACAACATTGTCCTACTAATTCACTTCTTTATATGATAAGTATGAATCTGTTTTATATTTTTGAGAACTTTAATTAACATTTTAATGACCAGGGCTGATTCTAGTATTTTATGGCAAGAGAAAACAATAAAGATATTTTACATATAAGTATTTTAAAATATATAAATGGAAAACACACAATTTAATTAAAAAATACATTTAACAAATAAAGGGAATACCTTATTTTAATAAAAAGACGAATCATATTTTTATTTAATTTACTCCTATGGCATAAAATTTTGTTATCATAGAACTTAGATTAAATCTTACATATATTTTTTTATTTCATTTTATTAATATGCAATCTTTTAGTTTTAACTAGTGTTTTATATTGTGTAATGTATAAGAT
>Ga0123340_1003649_pt1 | contig 14463 bp, 5 predicted proteins | sample SirMexnodulemix_FD_89961 | JGI IMG/M metagenome (GOLD analysis project Ga0123340, IMG submission 89961) | Root nodule microbial communities of legume samples collected from Mexico - Siratro Mexico nodule mix | ecosystem: Host-associated > Plants > Roots > Nodule | place: Mexico: Nepantla... | reverse complement strand
ATATATATATATATATATAATATATATATATATTACATGAATTTTAATACATCATTAAGTAGTTTTAATAATTATATTTTAAATGAAAATACATATTTTTTTAGATTTTTTTACATGAATATTTGTTAGAAATTTGCTACTCTTTTATATTTTGAATTTATGTTTTTCAACTTTATTTCTAAATTGAATTTCAATAGTTTTTGAATGAAATTATAAATAATTAAAAGTGATATATTTATCACAAAATCAATAATTAAATTATATTTTTATTTTATCTTTTTTAAATTATTCTGTTCCTTTCATTACAAGAAATACGATAATTAGCCATAGATTTTAATCTATGAATAAGATTTTGTTATTTAAATGGAAAGAAAATTACTACTTATATATAGATTTTATCCCAAAATTTGTGTGGCTAAAGACAAAAATAAAAGCAATTTTTAACTAAAAACTAAACAAAATATTAGTATCCTTCTGTTGAAACAATTATTTTGTCTGTTGAAATAATTATTACTTCATAGAGTGGAAGGTTGAATAGAGTTCTAAAGATTGTCTCGTGAACAAAAAATCATAAAGTCTAACAAATAAGTAATACAAAAACAACAAAATAGTTTAACAGTAATTCTCGCATCATATATTTTGAAAGGTTTTATTTATCAATTATTAATTATAATAAGTACATAAATAACTTTTAATTATCATAACCACACACATCACTTTGGGTTATTATAGTCAAACGATATAGTTTATATCATATATGACCTATGAAAAGCTTTTGTAAAATTTATTTCATAAATTCTCATTCTTTTATTAGTGTTAGTGCAACGTGAAAAGATGAAATAAATAATAGATAAAGGAAAAGAAGGATTTATATTTAGACTTTTATACTAGTTTATGTATACAAACTATATCTAGCTTTTGAACTACTGATCAAGTTTTACTATGCAATACAAGTTATATGCAAACTATTGCTACAAGTTAAAACACAAGTATGTTTTGGCCCGTAGTCAAGATAGAGTTTATTTATATACTATTATTGACCTATTTTATGATAAAAAAAAACTCTCTCCACACTTAAAATCTTTTTAATTCTCAACTTCATTTAAATTTTGTTAATAATTGATGATGAGAGTCACGAAAAGGATATAATCGGTATTTATGGTATTTTTGGTTCAATTTAAGCAAAAAAGTATTGGATTAGGAGATGGAAAAGTGAACACTTGAAAGAGTTATAGAAAAGAGAATATTGAAGTAAAAGAAGCCACGAACGACTCAGCAAACTTGAGCTCGACGCAAGAGGACCTGAGAGCACTTGTAGAGAAATATGTTCGACATACATCACATGGGCCCATCGCAGGTTGGGCCATAGAGCTATAGCAATAACAGAATCCAGCGACGTCCGACACAACTAACTTGGGTTTATTTAATAATTTCTCATACTAAGGTTAAGCATCTTAGGCTATTGAAGCTCAAAATTCACTCTTGGAAGGCAATCTTAGGCTTTCTTATGGATTCTTCTCTGTATTGCACTACTCTATTATAAGGTTTGGTATCCTCATCTCTATGGGGAGCTAAATTCTCTGTTGTCATGGTTAGGTTAAACCTTTATGAACTCTCATGTAATCATTTTTGTTTTAATATTTATGTCTTTCCTTTCATTATATTAGTATTTCAATTCTATACATAGTGCTTGTTGCGTTGATTCATAACTCGATCATTGATTCTTAAGAGTATTGGAAAATATCTCTTGATTCTAGATCCGAATTAAATTATCAAATGAAAGCTCGTGTTTAGGAATAGAGCGTGATTCAATCATTGCCTTAAGACCCTTGTGAGAATGCAAGATTCATTTATATAATTGATCAAGGAATTAACGATTAATAGATAATCTTAGGCTCATCATTTGCTGAGGAATTGGGAGTGAGTAATTTTGTGAGTTGATATTGATTAATAATAAGAAAGTAAATGTTTTTATTAGATGAAAAGAAGATTAGTGAGGCTTAACCCTGACAAGTTTATCAAACTATTGTTAATCCTTTTTCAAGATTCAAGTGTTAATAAAAACATAAATAATTCTTCTTATTATTTTTAATTTCTGCACATCAATATAATGGTTCTTAAATATAAATTTATTATAAATGTAGTAATTGTTTTATATGTAGCATAAATTCTTTGGAAAGAACAATAATTTTATTTCGTATTACATTGCGATTGATGTACTTGCCATCATAGCAAAATAAGCTAACAAGTTTTGACGCCATTGTTGGGGATTTTATTTTATTTTTTGAATAAGCCACTCTTGACTAAACAACCTAATGTACTATTTGGAATGTAACCACTTGAGTATTACTTGAACAACAACCACTCTTGACTAAGGAACTACGATTTGTATAACAATATGATCAAATATATCATAAAGTTTTGTTTTCAAACGATTGTTTCGTAACAGTAAAATTGATTTTCAAAACTGTTTTAGCTATATAGAATAGACTTGGTATTCACATTTGACATATAAAGAGAGAAAAATATTGAGCGAATCCTTGGAGAATTACTGTGAATACTTTGAGAAACAATTAGCGTTGAAGTGAGTTAATTCAAGAAGAATAAAGATTGTGATTCTTTAAGCTCATCCTTGGTGAAAGATAGTGTGCTCTGATTCTGCATCACACAGAAGTTTTCGTAGTTAATTTCCTTCACTGGTTTTGATTTGTAGTTACAATATTGGTTTCGTTTTTTATTAAACATTATATTAGAGTGTTGTTATTCTGTAAGTGTATAGGGTTTATGCTTGTAGAAGTGCAGTAGGGTTCTGCACAGTTTGTGAGTGTTCTTGTAGGGTGTAAGAGTGTGTTCTTGCAGGGTGCAAGAGTGTATTGATTGTATTGATTGAACTAGTTGGTTCTTTAGTTGAATTTCTTTGCTTGTTGGCAAATAGATTGGATGTAACTCTTGAGGAAGAGTGAACCAATATAATTCTTGGTGTTCTTGATCCCTTTTATCATTTTCTTGATTTGTGAATTGATTTTGCATAATTCTCTCTACTGCTACACATTTTCAATTGATTGTTCCACAATTCAATTAGTTAATTTTTCTATACTACAACTCTGTCATCTTTGTTCTTTGTTGTTTTGTGATTCTTACAAGCTTTCTACAATTCAGATAATTCATTCTTAAAAATTCATTCTTTAATCAATTGACTGTTTCTCATATTTAATCATATGTGTTTACTGTTACTGTAATCCTTTGAAAAGTTGTGATTTTTTACTTTAGCAAATCAATTGATTGTGACTTGTCTTTTACAATCTGCGAGAATTTTAACTGATTGTATCTAGAGTTTAATTGATTTCTGTTTGGTGTTGGATTTTTCAAATTAAATTGCTTAAGCGATTGTTTTCTTGATTCAATTGATTAGTTTTTTTGGTCAAGAATTTCAAGATTTTACGTTCGTTATTTTTCATCTTTAATTGATTGTTGTGTCTAACATTGATTCTGACATATATTTGTGAATTGATTGAATCTTGGATTTAATTAACTGATATTGTGATTGAATTGTACTGAAATTTAGTTTAATTAACTATTTCAACATTTAAATTGATTGATTCTATTTTGTGCAGTATTGCGAGATCTTTTAATTGATTGTTTTGATGTTTCAATTAATTATTTTTGTTCTTTCCCCACTGTCATGTGTTTTAATAAAAGACTGTCATTCTTTCTTTTGTTTTGTGAAAATCTTTGAAAGTTCAATTCACCCCCTCTTGAACTCAACTTAAAACTCTTTTCAATCTTCTCCATACCTAACAAGACACGTGGCAAGTGGCATGGGAAACATGTAATGGAGCGTGCCACCTAAACCCTAGGTTTTACATTCTCTCTTGTAGAGGATTTTGACCTAAATATAAGGCCTAAAATTTAAATTCCTACACTACCTTGACCTAAAACACAAGTCCCAAATGAATTCTACACTACTCTATATAATTTGTACAAAACTTTAAAGAAGGAAGATTTTTAATAATTCGCTTTTCACAAAAGAAAAGTCTTCTGAAAGCCATCTTCCTTCTCCATCCTTCTGGTCATACTTCTTGTTACTAGCCCAACATGTGGTCTCTTAAATGGTCCTCCACCATACCCTTCCTCTTGAAAATGATTTGTCCTCAGATCTTTTGCATTCAATCATGTATAAGGAGTTAGATCACAAACATTAAATACAAGATTGACTCCATAATCCTCTACGAGTTCTATCATGTATGCATTATCATTAATCTTGTAGAGGACATTGAATGGACCATCTCCTCTAAGACTTAGTTTGGATTTTCTAAAAGAAGGAAATCTATCTTTTTCTCAAATGTACCCATACTAAGTCTCCTTCCTAAAAAATCATGTTCTTTCTCCCTTTGTTGTTGTATTTAACATATTTTGAGTTTGTTTTTTTAATTCTTTTAATATTCTCGAGAAACCTTTTAACAAATTCCACTCTAAATATTCCCTTTTTTATGAAATAAGATAGTAATATCAAGAAGAGGTAGAATGTCACGAGGAATGAGAGGATTAAATCGATAGACAACCTCAAAGGAAGAAAGATTTAAAGTTTGATGAACCACTTAGTTATATGCAAATTCAACACGAAGAAGATGTTCATCCCCCAACTTTTTGTTATCCTTTATGAAAACCCTTAAAAGAGATTGTAGAAATTTGTTTTCTACTTCAATTTGTCCATTAGTGTGCATGACATATAGTAGAAAACACAAGTTTAATTCATATCTTGGCACACAAAGTTTTCAAAAAATGGCTAAGGAACTTAACATCTCTATCAGACACTATAGTGCAAGACAAGCCATGCAGTTTGACAACTTCTTTGAAGAAAATTTGGGAAATGTAACTAACATCATCTACTTTGTGAAAAGATATGAAGTAAGCCATCTTACTAAAACGATCCACTACGACAAAGATAGAATCACAACCCTTTCAAGTCTAGGAAGTCCTAAACCAAAGTCCATGCCAATGCTTCCCAAGCAGCTTTGGCTATGGGCAAAGGGGTGTAAAGTCCATGAGGCATTAATTTAGATTTAGCCCGAGGACAAAATAAACATTTTCTATAGTGCCTTTGGACATCAACTCTCGTATGAGACCAATAAAATTTACAGTTTAACATGATTAGGGTTTTTTCTACCCCAAAATGGCTAATGAGAACCTCTTGTACAAGAAACTTTCTAACATACCTTTGAGGTATACAAAGTTTTCCTTTATTGAGAAGATACCCCTCAGATAAGTAGAATCCACCAAAAGGTTGAAGGAGTAGTTGGCTCCAAAAGGGGGTTTGAATGAAGCCTACAAACTTGATTCGCAGTGGATAATAAATTAGCGATAATAAAAATTAATTTCGAGGCACATAAAACTTATCCCGATTCACTCAAACTTGAGTTACATCTAGTCCCCTTAAGCAACTGCTTAAGAGCTTTCACTAATAAATCTGATTAGAACAAGTATTATCACCTCTCTAGGTTACATGAAGATTCTCTCTTCTCTAGGAAACAAAAGTATTCTCTCCTCTATAGGAAATAAAGTATTCTCTCCTCTCCACAAAACACCCTCTTGATCTTCCCTTGAGACCAAGAACTCTAAAGAACAATAAAATAAATACTCTCACAAAGAGAATAATAAAAGCTCACTGGGTATAACTTTACAAGATGAAAAATAATTTAAACTCTCAACCCAAACTAATTTTTTTCTCTAAATGTTTACTACCCAAAGCTCTTGATTAATCTTTAAGTGCTTGGGTTGCTTCGGTAGTTGTGGTTATGCTTCTTTGAATCCTGCTTATAAATGCTAAAATTGACATGTGAATCTTGAATATGTTTTCTGTGAGATTCTAATACTTGAATTCTAATTTCCAATCTTTTAAGTCTGAAACAGAAAAATAAACATGAAGATTTTTGTTTAGAACAATTATATCTTCAATTTCCTTTGTTTCAAATTAATTAAATCTAAAATTGTATATGCAATACCGTGATAAAAACATTGATTCCTATCTCTATCAAAAATTAATTTCTATCTTTATTAAAAATCAAAATTTATCTTTATCAAAAATCAAATTTTGTCCCTATCAAAACTCAAATTCTATCTCTATCAAAAATCAAATTTTATCTATATCAAAAATCAAATTCTAACTCTATCAAAAATCAAATTCTAACTCTATCAAAAATCAAATTTTATCTTTATCAAAATCAAATTTTATTTCTATCAAATTCTAACTATCACAAATCAAATTCTATCTTTATCAAAAATCAAAATTTATCTTTATCAAAATTCAAATTTTATCTTTTAATTAAAATTTCATTTTAAATTTCTCCTTGAATAATATTTATTTTGAAGAATTCATTTTCTAATAAATATTCAATTTAATTTAAAATTAATACCTGTTATTTTAACTTTGATTGTCTACTCTGACTTTGATATTTTAAACCTACACACATTATTCAATTTTTTTGCAAACATTGTTAAAACAAATAATTATGTTAGCACCAGAAGATGCTATTTTGATTTGAAGAAGCCAAACCAATTACAACTAAAGCTGCTGAGTTAATTTGAAGAAACCAGCCAAGTTGACCAAGTCAAGACCAAGTGCTTTCAAGTGAAGATGCATGGAGTTTGCATGGAGATTGAAGTTTTTGGGTCTAGGCTTTAGGTGGTGTTGGTGTGTCTAGATTGAGGTTAAGAACTGTGATGACAAATGTGTTGATCATTGATAAGCTCCACTGTGAAAATTGGCTTTAGCAAGGTTTTAAAAAATCATTAAAATCTGATTTCAAATTTTGATAAACCGTTTTAACTGTCTTTTAAAATTTAGTCAACTGAGTGTCAAATCAATAGACTAAAGTTTGACATTTGTCACTACAACTGTTTATATATAGCTGGTGTGTTTTCAAAAGATGATATACAGAGAATTTTCGAACATACTACACTGATTTGATTTGAGATTTTTCAAGCAAGAGAAAACGCTACCACACTTTTTAAGATCAAGATCAATTTGAAGTTTTCAAAGAATTCATCAAGAACTGAATTTCTGCATTCTGCTGGAGCTTTGGAAACTGACTGCAGATTTCTACATCATTGATTTGACCTCAGCTTAAGCACTCTATACCTGTTTCTTCTTACATTTCTAATTTGTTGTATAGAGTTTCTTTTGTTAGTTGATTTCTGTGTAAATCTTTCAACTGTATTAAAACTGCTACTGAGTTCTTGAATTACTGGAGTGTAATTCGTGGTACAGTGAGTTTGTACTGGTGGTTTGCCTACTACGGGGAGCAGTGTGAGGCGTTTCTTGGTTATACAGTGGATTTTGTATAACTGTGACTTGTTGTAGGTTTCAGCAAGGGTGTTCTTGAAACACAAAGTGGGTTCTGTGTGGTTTCTTGGTCTGCTGTAGGTTCAACAGTGGTCCGTTGTGGGGAGCAGTGAGGCATTTCTGTGTTATACAGTGGATTCTGTATAACTGTGACTTGTTGTAGGTTTCAGCAAGGGTATTCTTGAAATACACAGTGGACTCTGTGTGGTTTCTTGGTCTGCTGTAGGTTCAGCAATGGTTTGCTGTGGGGAGCAGTGTATTCTTGCTGTGGGTAAGTGTTGTAAATTTGATCAGTTTGATCATTTTTAGTGAAATCCTTATTGTGTGTGAGGGACTGGAAGTAGCCCATTTTTTTGGGTGAACCAGGATAAAAATCTTTGTGTTCTTGAATCTTCTTTCTCTTTCTTGATCACTGATTTAATTGATTGATTCACTGTATAAATTGTTTTCAGAATCAATAACTGAACTCTATTGGTTTAAGACTTAATCATCTTTTAATAATTGTTTCTTTCATAAAAAGAATTTTATTTTTTATTGGGTCTTAATAATTCAAAACTGTTAACTGAATTGAATCTGACCAGTTCATTCTGTGCAGTTAACTTCTGTCTGTTTCAGTGTAGTTAATTAAATCGCTTCCGCAGTTGCATTTGAATCAAGTCTGTCTAAAGCATTTGAATTCTGATAAATCTGTTTGGTTTGTTGTATTGTGCTGTGACTTGATTGAGTTCTGTTTACTGATTCTTTCTACTGCATTGTTCAGTAAAGTCAATAAAGATCCAGTCTATCAAACTGACTTGCAGTTTCTTAAAAGTTCAAATAGTTTTGAAAAAGATTTTGAAATCCAATTCACCCCCCTCTTGTATTTCAGCCAAAACAGTTTCTTACAAATTAAAATATAAACTTGATTTTGTTATAATCAAAACATAACATAAAAATCATGTAATGAATGAGATCTTCTAATGCATGGAACAAATAAGACCATCTAATGACTCAACAATCTTCCCATTTTTGATGATGACAAAAACAACTCACAACATTTAATTATTCTGGAGAAACATGTATGCAAATTATGTAGAATATTATTATACTCACAAAAATTGTGTAAAAAAATTATGCAACTATGTATACAATGCATTATAACTATGTAGATGTTGACCTATTTCTACCCCTTGATTTTTGCAACATCAAAAATAAATCATCGCTACACTTTTGATCTAAAACAAAAATAAAATTGGCAAATACATGAAGCACGAGAATAATAAATCAGGAAAAATGTGAATGAAATTCCTTAAATTAGATTAACCAATATAGTGCTTCAAATCAAGAAAGAAATAAGTGATACCCTGCATACACAAAATAACATGAATTTAACATGATTCTCACACCCACAATACTTAGTAACATCAATTAAAAATGACGAGGACTATATTGGGTTGTAACATGGGTTGTGATGTGGACTATATATGAACTATTATGTGAATTAGATATCTAGGAAAAAAATGAACATGGATAAAACAATATCAAGTAGAAAAGAAAGAAGCAAAGAAGATCAATTAGAAATTATATCAACTTTGGGTAGAAACTGTTAGTGATTTTTTAGAGACAGCCTAATGTTAAAATAACTTTATCAAATGCTTGGAATTTACTTTTCTAGAAAACTCGGTTATTTTGAATCAATCATATATTTTGAAGCTTTTTTTTTTCTTAATATGACACATTCTGTTTCTTGAAATTTTTGTATATGTGTTTGGTCCCTCTTGTAATGCGGAACATAATCATGTATTTTATCACTTTTTTCAAACATCTTTTGCCAAAAGATTTTCAATGCTTATTTATCTTCTAGAAAGACAAAATTGAGGTGAGTATAAGATTGAGATAAATAAGAAAGGGAAATGAAAGGGGGGAAAAATGTCCTTGTTCATCTTAAACAATATATGTTACCAATGTCATAAAAAGAGATAATCAAGCTAAATTCTGATGCATAAGCCATTATGAACAAATTCACACTAAAATAAAGAAGTATGACATTATTATTTATGTATTCATCATATAATTCTATTATTAATATTATTATTATTATTATTATTATTTGTGACCGATTTTGTGACCAATTCTATGACCGAATCTGCGACTGATTCTGTGACCGATTTTTTCGGTCACTAATTCTGTCACTGATTCAGTCACCGATAGTGACCGATTTTTTCGATCACTAATTTCGGTCACTATTTGACAATTTTTTAGTAGTGATAACCTCTCCCTGTTCTTGAGCATATATATGTAGATTTGGCCATGGACTTCATCAATGGCCTACCTTTATATAATAGGTTCATTATGATATTGGTAGTCATTATAGACTATCCAAATATGTACACTTACATTGCCTTAAAATCTTATTATTTTAACAAATCAGTCATAGAAATATTAATGAAAATGTGGTGAGGTTACATGGCATTCATAAACCAATTGGTTGATAAAAATGGCATTCATAAACCAATTGTTTGATAAAGATAAGGTGTTACTGGTAAATTTTGGTAGCATTTCTTCAATTTGAGTATAACCTCCTTAAATTGTTTATTGTAAATCTTCCAACAATTTGGTGGTCAATATGAAATACTTAAGAGATTTCTGGAAATATGCTTGAGATGTTTCACTTATGCTTCTCCCAAAGATTGATCTAGGTTACTCCTTGAGCAGAATATTAGTATAAAACTTCTCACTATCACAACAGTCACATGACCCTTTTTAATACCGTTTATGGTATAGATCCTTTTACTCTTATCAAATATTCTATTAATAATAATGACTCAATTTCATGTTTGAACAATTGGTACCAAGGGACTTTATTCTCACTAAATTTAAACACAATCTCTTCAGGGCTTAATAACACATAAAGAAGTATGTAGACATGAAGAGGAAATTGTGGGATTTTCAAATTGGTGGCATGGTCTTAGTAAAGTTCCAACCATACAAGCAACATTTTTTGCTCTTAGAAAAAAAAATTAGAAACTTAGCCTGAGGTATTTTGGACCCTTTCCGAAAGGATACACCAAGTTTCTTATAACTTACTTCTATCACAAAACACTAAAAGGGAGCATTTTCACCTTGTATACTGTAACATTCCATATTTTTCATATAATAGGAACTTTATTTCATAGAAAATATATAATAAACCTAAAAAAAAATATTTACGTATTCATCATATTATTCAAAATATACTTCTCCTCATAAGATTTAATAAAAATATCTTTGTACAATCATAAAAATAAAATAAAATATTTTAAAATTAAACTTCTCCATCAGCTCACTAAAGAGTCACACCACCTACTAAATCCTTTGCTCACATGTAATACATGATCATCACAGATTTAAAAATAACAAAACAACACCGAAAGAAAATAAAGGTAAGCTAGAGAGTTGTTAAAAAATATATTTTCATAAATTAAATTTCTATCTCAGCCAAACAACAACAAATCAAGCTTTCATAATTCGTCTCACATACAAAGACACTAGACTTTATACTTCCGAAAGACTTGTGCATTGAGTTAGACTCAGAGGTTTGCACCTGTCATATACCATCCATCTGTTCCAATCAGCTCATATTTCAAAATTCGGATACAGTTTGTCCTTATTAGTTCCTATTTCAAACCTGAGTTACAGTTCCCATATGCACATGGTTAATCCATATGTCCTATTTCGATCAGCTCATATTTCAAACTTCAGACATGGTAATATGAACCTCATTCGATTCTTCATTAACTAGTAATCTTCATCTATGTGAATCTAATGTACCAATAGAGTCAGGATACCTCCTTAGATAGATCGAATCCCAAAACAATGCACATCATAATAATTTCAATATGGGTATCTCTTTTCCTGAAGATACTATGTCTCGATCACACACCACATGATTCAAAAACATTGATACTCATCATACCATACATAAACATTCATTCAATTTCATTCAAATTCATCCAATTCATATTTAATAAAATAAATAATTACAATATCCATTAAAAACATTTAAACTAGCTTCCCTTACCCAAATTCACAAGATAGGTAATTATAATATTTATAAAAAATAAACAACTAGCTTTCTTTACCTCTATAGAGTAGAGACACTCAAAGGAGTTCCAAAAACCTAAAATCACGGGTAACCTAACTCTGTTTAAGATTCTGATCGGACACTCTTGCTCTACTCAATGCTAGGAATCTAGGGGTGACCTCTGATCGTCAGTTTTATAAGGAAGGAAAGTGGAATTTTAGAGAAAGAAGATAAAGAAAAGGGAAAGAACAACTTTTGAGAGAGAGGGAGTTGGTAGTTTTTATAAAAATAAAACAAAATATCTTAGAGATAGTTGGTGGTTGTTATTATAAGAATAAAAACTAAATAACTAATTTTTATTTACTTAAACAAATTTTCTGTTAAAAAAATATTCAAGTGTTATCTTATTTATCTCTAAAGCTAAATTCTAGGTTGGTTTTTATTCTAAAGCCATTTTATAGGGTATTACACATACCATTGCCAATCACTTTCGAACCCACCACTTATCAACTTGTCACTATTTTGCAATCTCGGTGATACTGAGGGGCATAACACAAGTTCAACAATATCTCATGGAAAGGGAAGGATTGAATATATCTCAATCCACTTGGGATGATCACGCTCTATTGATTAAGGCTTACCAAAATTTCAACCTTGAGGAAATGGTTACTCTTAATGAGGGAGGAAATTTAACAAATGAAGAAAGGACAAGGTTGACAAGTGCTAGAATAGAGGGGCCAAAGAAGTCAAGTGGTGAAAAACCTCAAGATGCCCACATGGAGATTGATCCACGTGATCACGAAAAAAGGAGGAGTGCCAAAAATTTCATAAATTATTAAAAACAAGTCAAATATACACAAGAAGGGATGGTTGAATTGTGTATTACAAATTTTAGTTGATAGACTCACTGTCAAGATATTTTGGCAAATCTTGTTTAAAAAAACACCTTCTTTGTCATGTTAGATAACAATTTGATGATATGTAATATGAGAGAGTTAAATGGAAAGAAAGATTTATGTTTTATATTTATACACTAGTTTGTCTACAACTGAGACTACATTCAGTTATTGATCGATGCAATCAAGTTTTACTAAGCAGATTAACGTTGCAAGATGCAAACCTAGTATTTTTGGGACTTGGGTCATTCTTAACTAAACAACCAAGTATTATTTGAAATGAGTATTATTTAGAGCAATAATCACTAAGAGTTAACATCCTAAGACAAATACAAAGTTTAGGTTCACTCTTTAAGGTTGCTAAAGAGAATTAAGGTGTTTTTATCAACAAGTTAGATTGCAACATTTTCCACTTTAGATTTTTTTTATCTCTACAACACTATTAGTTTGTTCATGAGCCAAAAAAAATCCTTTTTTTTTTACGGTAGCTTATATTTATATAGGTATTGAAAGATAGTTGTTGCAAATCCTTTCTATCCATTGTGAGTCTTGAGAAGCTTTTCATTCATCAAGTTACATTTTATATCATAAATAATGAGGGTGCAATAAATGTTCTTTATACAACATTTAACACAAACTTCTTCTTAAATAAACATTATGATACTCTACATAACTTATCAAACCTAGGTCAAATAGCTTTTATCTCATCTTGAGTAAAAGTGAGGAACATACAAGACATATAGTCTATACAAAGGTGGTAAATAATCCTTTTAGAGGATTGTTGGCATAAAGTAAATTCGATATTCTACGAAATATCTTTGATGTTGATGTTTATTGCAAAATCCTCTAAGTAACAAATGAGAAAACATTATCTACAAAACATAGTAATACCAAAGACTACATATCTTATCATTTGTCTAAATTCGAATTTATTATACGAAGATATTAATGTAAAATGCTTTTGTGTCTATATTTATCAGATAAAACAATTACACTAACTAGATATTATATTTAGAAACAAATATTATATCTTTTCTCTAACAATAACTAAGTCTAGGTTGGAGAATTTTGATGGGTGTAAAACTTAATATATAATTATTTTCTGGTGGTATTACGAGGAAGGGACGTAATGATGCTTATTTCCCTTTCTTCATGCTTCTTTCTTTAATTTTCCTTCTCTTAGCTTTTTTATGTTACTTTTGCTATTATGGTAACCTACTCATAACAAGAAAAACATAATACTATACAAAGATGTTTTTTCCTTCCAATTTACACTGGTAATTTTCCACTTAATATACTGAAAACGACAAGGTTAAGCTCTCAACTAGACCCATCAAACATCAAATTTTATATCCATAACATATTCTAGTTTGGAACAAATAAAAATGGAAAGGGTATAAAAGTTTAATAAATGGATTACCATATAAACAAATCTTAAAGGAAGTATATAACCATTAGAAAATAATTCGACCTAATAAATTCACAAGGAAAAAAAAAAACACATCACCCAAAAATATATTGAAAAAAAAAGAAAATAATTATTTATTTTTTCATTCTAATAAGATGGTCACATATATGTTATTTGCAATGATAGTGAGAAGAAGGGTTGTAATAAGTAAGAAAATGGGAGTCATAATGATAGAAGAAATATATAGATGTTTGTGAACAATGTGGGAATATGTGATTTTATAGGGATACCCTTGAGTGCAGCACTAGTGAACCGTCTTTATGCAATCATTGTCAAAAGCCACCAACAAAGAAAAATAGTCATTTCTGCCAAAGGAATGGATTCATCAAGGCTTATACAGCAACAAGACAAATCAAAGGGTCCTTTTTTCCTGTTCTTTTCCCACAAAGAAAAGGCTCCTTTTCTACAACTTTATGCAGCTAAAAATTGATTTAGTACATATTTCAACAGATTTTATCATAAAGATGTCTAGAATATAAAAATATAAAAAGAATATAGTTATTTTATTAAGTTAAAATTAACTAATAAGTATATAGATTTATATATATAGCTTTTCTAATTTTATATTTTAATTTGTGTATGAATTCATTTTAGTATATGAATACATTAATTATTTTTTTTCTTATTTTTATTTTCTAAATTACTTTACAAAACAATGTTACTTTTTTTAATTTCTTTTAATTTTTTAATTGTAAACTATTTATATATTATTTTT
>Ga0123340_1003648_pt1 | contig 14464 bp, 14 predicted proteins | sample SirMexnodulemix_FD_89961 | JGI IMG/M metagenome (GOLD analysis project Ga0123340, IMG submission 89961) | Root nodule microbial communities of legume samples collected from Mexico - Siratro Mexico nodule mix | ecosystem: Host-associated > Plants > Roots > Nodule | place: Mexico: Nepantla... | reverse complement strand
GTGTATATATATATATATATATATATATATATATATATATATGGAAGAGTATTTATTGGAAGAAATTATTCCTCTAAATTAGTTTCAGTAGTTCGAGAGATTAGTCTCTGTCTCTAGTTTTTTCTGTTAGGATATATCCCAGGTTAAAAGAAATGTATGTAAATTAAAATCTTTCATACTTTGTGATTCACAAAATTGAAGATCATTTCTAATTAACTCTGTTAAATTGTGACCAGGCTCAGGTTCTTGCATTTATCCATCTTCTTCAGGGGCAGGCACATCCGGGTAAGTAAAATAAAATGGTTTCCCTAGCTAGGGCAAATATTTTTGGTACCACTAAGCCTACAAGATACTAATCATGGTCCTGTATAATGCCATTTTTTGCAGCTCTAATGGCATGCCTTCAGCTTCAGGATCCCAAAGCTCTCCTGATTTAGATACCTCTAATTCAGCTAGTCTTAGGCCTTTTGTTGACCGTATGGTTCTGGTAGTAATATCCTTAGTCAGTGTAAGTCTCACTATATGAGTTCCGCACAGGAATCAGCAGTGAAGTTCAATACCCTTTGTGTTGGAGTTAGTTGTGTTGTAATATTACAAGCACTGTACAGCTCAAACTGCAGAATGACATTAGAATGAATAGAAAAAGAGACTGCATGAGGACAGGTTCTGGTCTGGTTCAGGTACAAGAGTAGTTGAGTAATTCAGTGTGCATTGATCAGAGTTTGTGTTGGAAATTCATTTCCATAAAAATGAGGGTTTGCTACTATTTTGCAAAATGATTCACGTGAATAGCTCTACTTAGAATCCAGGTTAGTTAACTAGTGGATGGTCATGGGAACAATTTGACACTATGGAAGAGTCTATTATGAGCACTTGTGATGATGTAGAAGGCTAGTAAAGAGGTTGCAATCATTTCTGTAAAGCAGCAATTATGATATTGGTAAATCCTGAAGGGTTTTTGAGAAACCACTCCAAAGGGCACTGTAGATGATCACAGGGAACTTCTCATGATTATTTGTAGTGGAGCATGCATGCTTTATTGGTTTTGAATCATCATACTCAGCAATATTTGTCCCTATTCAAAAACCCCTTGTTCTTAAATGAGTTGCTATTTGCTTTTGTTTATAGAATGAGTTACTATTTAAGATAATGGTTACAGTGGATGAATTTGTCTAGTGTTAATCTATTACAATATAAAATCAATCAATTTTGGGTTAAATGATTGAAAACTGATGAACTGTGGAGAACTAACAAAAACTGAACAAAGTGAGTCAAAGATAGGTTCAAAGCAGCAGGTCAATGAATTTTTTAAGAAAACATTTTTAATTTTTTTAAAAATTAAATGAAATAATATTTTTGCCTTCTTATGAACCTTAAATCTAAATTTTGTGATATATTTTATTTTTATGTAAATTTGAATGTTAAAATCTTATCAAGATGTTGTTTTTAGTTTTTATTATTATTAAATTATAGTATTTTACTTTTTGATATTATTTTATAAATCATCTAATTATTTGTATTATTGCATTAATATTAATTGAATTACAATTAAACCAAACTGATTAATTTAATGATTGATCTTATTTAATTTAGAGGCCGGTCTACTTTTCAAAACTATTTATCTTATTTAATTTACACACCTTATGCTTCTCTTCAATTGTGTCTTTCAAATTTTAAAAACCAACAAAAACACCACTTCCCAAGACATGCATGCAATAGTAGTATCCGTTTGGTATTCCATAATACTTGTGATGAATCCAAGAGTAAGAGAGAGGAGAAATGTTTTTGTGCGTTAAAAATAGTCCGGAAAGATAAATAATATATATATATATATATATTTTATGACGGTTGGAAGGTCGGTGATAAAAATATTAACATATTAATGACTAAAACCATAAATAGAAATAAATGTTAAGTTTAACGGGAAAACATTAAAGCCTTTGAAAAATGTATGTAAATAAATTTTAGTCGTTGGAGAGATTAGTCTCGATCAATGTTTGTTGTTTGGGGACATAGAAGGTTAAAAAGGTATACACAAATCAAACTCAATTTTCTAGTATATGATTCACGAGATGGAATACCATTTCTTAAGAACTCTTTTGAATTGTGAGTAGGCACGCGTTCTTGTATTTTACCATCATCTTCAGGGGCAGGCAGCACATCGGGGTAAGTGACGTGACAGTGTTTTTTTCTTTGCTGCAGCAGATCTCTTTGGTACCACATAACTTCATGCTCGTGACATTTTCATAACCTTTTAGTCACTTTAAAAGCTTTATGTTTTTTTTAACGTGAGTTGAAATATAAATGAGTGAAACAGGACTCTTCTCTTTTAGAGGAATGTGTAAGAAATCTCTAGTATTCATTTATCATACAGAATATCTAATGGTTATCGTTATTATAATAATAATCACTCTTGTTCGTAATCTTACAGTATATTCACCACGAATGAAGATGGAAAGATTGTAAAAAAGCAAAGCACAAAATAAAGATCCATTTCTGAGTAAAATGTGAATGTGGATGGAAAGGAATGAGAAAAGGGATCCACCAAGATGACTTCATAATCATAGTATGGTATACTTAAACGTAAGAATTGGGGTGGAATAAAAGATTACTTGGTAGGACAAAAAAATCCATTGCCGAAGCCATCAAAAGGGAATTTAACATGTCCATGCCACGTCCCAAAACTTTATTTCCCCAACCCAACGCACACACCTGGACTCCAACTCACACGCAACCCAATCAGAAGGTTCGGCGGAAAAGAAGAAAAAACCGGGTTATTGCCATAATCACCGGGTTGACCCGACCCGAAGACCAATTCCATACTTGGACTGGACTGGACCCTCATCAACACCGCACCCACCCAATCCGCCACTATCTGACCAGAAGGGGTAAATGCGTCCATTCATATCACTGCTTTGTTTCACTTTCTCTCTCCACCAACCATAAAATCCTGGAATCCTACCCTTACCTCACCATCTTCTTCTTCTTTTATCTAACTCCGTCTTTGCCGTCACTCGCTGTCAACTTACTAACAGTGTCAGTCAGTGTAAATCTGGAATTGCAAGAGATTAGGGTACTGAAGAGATCGGCGTCATGGGCGGAGATGGAGCGACGGCGAACGCGGAGGCGCAGTACGCCTCGGCCAAGATATCGGTGTGGTGGGACATCGAAAACTGCCATGTGCCCAAGGGTTCGGATCCGCACGCGATCGCGCAGAACATCAGCTCCGCGCTGGTCCGCATGAACTACTGTGGCCCCGTCTCCATCTCCGCCTACGGAGACACCACGCGCATCCCAGCCTCTGTACAGCACGCGCTCTCCAGCACCGGAATTTCCCTCAACCACGTCCCTGCCGGTCGGTAACTATCCTCCCTCTTCGAATTTCGGCTTTCTCTGTTTTCCGATTTAGGTTTTTTATGCATGATGTCTAGTTGTTTACGATGCACACTCGATCTAGTGAAAACACAGCGGGTGAACTCTGTAACTGTATAACTATGTATTGGCTGTTGGATTGAAGTTGAGCTATTTGCTATTGGTATTATCAAGGCGTTTTTAATCAAATCTTAACAGTTGGAAATATTGCTGAGTAGTAGCTTGCATGTTCTTTCTACTCATCGTGATGCATGCGAAGGGACTGATGCAGATAGTTATTTGACTACCGCAAGAAATTGTCCTCGATTGTGACGAATTGTTAGCATTCTCTCCTAGAACCCCGTCGTAGTTCCGGTTTTGTAGTATTTCCCGATGTTGCCAGAAATTGCAGCTAATTGTGGTCCATGCATGGCCACAATTGCTGTTATAGACTATGATCGGAAACGTCTCTTAAATGGAAATGGCGTGTTTCGTGTCCGACTTATAGGACATCGATACCACACTTATTGGTAAAGTAAGTGTTCAATTTGACACAGTACCAACACAATTTAATTTTAGGAGGGATTAATACCATGATATTCTATAAATTTTTATTATGATTATAGAAATAAGAAATAAATCTTAATAAGGAATATTTAGATTATATATAAAGAATATTTATATTATATATGTTTTTTTAATTTTTTGGTTTTTGGATTTTAGATGAATTAGATTTATTTTTTTGTTATATTTTACTAACTTTGTTCATAGATGATTTTTTAATATATAAATTTTGATTATCAATATATAGATCTATGTTCTATATTTTAGAGATTATTCATGCCGTGTTTCTGTATGCGGCAATAGTTGCAGTTACAGAAACCACCAAAACCCTGATCTTGTGGCAAATATTGCAGTCACGGCGATTGTGAATTTTATTAGCTTTTTATGTGCAGAGACTTTGCTCACCAGTCTTCTGTTTTTTTATCAAGTCTATTGTGAATTTTATTTTTTCTGTGTGTGCTGTGAAGCTTGAAACTTCTTTCTTTTCTTTTTCGATAATTGACGTTGTAATATTTGATAATAGGCGTGAAAGACGCAAGTGACAAGAAGATTCTTGTTGATATGCTATTCTGGGCAGTGGACAATCCCGCACCCGCTAATTACTTATTAATTTCGGGTGACCGAGACTTCTCAAATGCTCTCCATCAACTTCGGATGAGGAGATATAATATTCTTCTTGCGCAACCTCAGAAGGCATCGGCACCCTTGGTCGCTGCTGCCAAGAGTGTATGGCTTTGGACTATCCTCTTAGCTGGAGGACCTCCTCTGTCTAATGGTGAATCACAACAACTTGGTAATGGTAGCATTAGCCATGTATCATCTTCTGACTCCTTACAAATTCCAGCTACAAGTGCTGCTCAAATGCAGCAACAGGTGGAATCCTATTCCGAAGTTCCTGTAGGAAATTCAAAATTTCCAAATGGAGGCAGGGGATTTGACACTAGGTTTCAGGGTAAACCTAATTGGAGAAACCCAAGTCAATCAAATGCACCCAGAGCCATGAATCCACCACCACCTGGAGTACAAGATAATCGTAATCGTAATAATATAAACTCGTATCGACCTGGCAATTTTAATCCAAATGTTCCGCTGAGTGGATCTGCTACAAATTATGCTCATGGCAATACTGATCAGTTATGGAGCAATAACAGTAATATACAAGGCAGTCATCAAGTTCCTTATTCCCAGCCATTAAGACCAAACAACTTCCCGTTGCAACCTCCTTTTGCACCTAGTAATTCATATACTCCAAATTCTCATACCTTTGCAACTCCAATGGTGCCACCTAGGACTAGTGGTCCCAATTTCAACTCTGGGCCACATACCAACGTGCCAGTTATTGGTAATCTGAACATTTCGGGATATCCTAATAGTGTTCATAACCCACCTACTATTCAACAACGGAGTGGAGAGTTGAAACATAATCCTACTAGTAGTGCTCCACATCTTTTAAGATCAATTGATGAAAAAAATGGACATGTGGTACATAACAGTGGCACACAACAATTACACCAAGGTTATCAACATGGTCCAGAACATCAACCAACCCCGTTGGCAGCAATGGGTAATAATAATCCTCCTGGTAGTGGTATGTGGGGTTCTCCAGGATGCCCTAAGCCTTCTGAATATGTACAAGGCTTAATTGGGGTTGTTTTACTTGCCTTGAACTCACTAAAAAATGCAAAGATGATGCCAACTGAGGCAAATATAACTGATTGCATCCGGTTTGGAGATCCCAAGCACCGCAACACGGATGTTAAGAAGGCTCTTGAAAGTGCCATTGAGCAGAATATGGTCGTGAAACAGAATTTAGGTGCTTTGCCATTGTATGTTGGTAAGAATGATAAACTTTGGAAGTGCGTCAATCCATTAGGTGGTAGTCCTAAGCAGCACTCAAAAGAAACATGGGATCAAATTGAAAAGTTTTTAACGACTCCTGCTGGAAGATCAGCAATAATGGCTACAATGTGCAAGTAAGCAAATTGTGATTTCTTCAAAACTTATGAGTTTATTATTATCTTTCCAAACTTGTCTTAGTCATCTAATATGTCTTTGTTTCCATTTCTAGGTATGAAGCAGGTATTGTGATTAAGAATATGTGCTTCAAAGATCTTGCTTTGGGTAATGTCCTTCAGATATTGAACATGTTAATTACCCATAAAAAATGGATTGCACATCATCCGTCTGGTTGGCAACCACTTAATATTGCTCTTCCTGAGACAAACCCTGGTTCAGGGGTTGTAGCTGGAGTATAACTGCATTCTGATTATGGTAATGGAAAGGCACCCAGAGAAAACTCAATGAATATAGTACGAGCCAGTGCTACTTGGAATTTTGATCTCATAATCCTCTCTTTCCCGTCTGAATCAAAAAGGTAGTTAGTAGTGATGAACTATAATACAAAAGGGCATCTTGAGTGTTTATGGTTATCGTCAAAGCCTTTAGCTGGTCTTTATGGAGGAAGCAACTTTGGAACAATAGTTGAAATATAACAAACACTTAAGTTTGGTTTGGTTGCTGGGGTTTCTAGGATGGCTGCTATGCATCATCATGGATCTGTCTTGGAATTAGTGTGACATCTTTTGTCCTGAGCTTCTACGCAATTTTTATCTTCCTACAGGTTTATTATATTTTGCCTGGAGGTTGCCTTATTAGGCTGAACTTCGGATCCTTTTATTGATATATTTTAACTAGTTTCCGGGATACTGACCAAGCCCAAGTAAATGTTTTGCACTTCTGCTGGATATTGATGGACCTTTGATCCAGTTAGGTAAACCATCCTCAATGCTGTTTGTTTATCACTTGGAAAGTGATCTATCTACTCAATCAAATTCTTCAGGGTGAACTGTGGAATGCAAGTCCCGAAGCAGTATTGCCTTTTTGTTTTGTTCGTTGGTGGTTGCCTGTCTTCGACATGCTACAGGAAGTTAAACCACTGGACAGAGAACACTTAATTTGCACAAAATTCAAGGAGATTGCACTCTTAAAAATTCTGCATGAAGCTCTTGATTTGCTATCTCAACGCAAATACTCGGTTATGTTTATGATCTGTGAATTTGACTATGAAAATCACGTTACGGAGTACTCAAAATGATTCAAAGATGGTGAAACTAAATGGTAGGGCTTCCTACTGCATCTTTTGCTTATGGTTCCTACCGAGTTGTGATATTTATTATACATATGGAATTAGCTTCTGGATACCTGGCTCAGTGCGCTGAATTCGGTAATTTAGTGGGGGGAGTTAATCTGGTCTTGCCGCTTCCTATTGCCTTGTAATGTTATCCCAATTTAAATTTCCATTGTATCATAATGTTTAATTATATGCCTTCAGCTTTTTGAGTTATATTTTCACGTATTTTTGTTGGAGATGATGTGGGTGGATGTCCTTATGACTGAAGCAGTGTTCAATCTGTGTTTAATCTGATATACTTTCTCAATCTTTGTAATAGTGTGACTGATGCCCACTGGTGTTGGCTCAGAGCGCTTCACAGATGTACATAAACTCAGATTTGGATTTGGTGCAGTCAGCAAGTCATGTACCGTCCTATTTTCTTTCAATGTTTCAGCGTTAACTAAATTGTAGAATTACATTCTTGGCTTTAGAATTACATTCGTTAACTGCGCTGTCAAAATACCATAAATCCTCTCTATTTAGAGATGCTCACCTCTGCTTGAATTTACTCAGAAGCTTGATTTGGTTTGGTTCAATAAATCTTATAAATTTGAAGGGCATTTGTGATTTTAACATTATTTTTTTTAATTTTGGAGAGCCAAAAAAAAGTTATCCTGTTTTACCCCGGAAATTTTGAGGGATCTTAAGATATTTAAAGCAAACTAAATTTTAAAACAGGTTTCTACGTAAGTATTTATTTATAAGGAAAAACATTACATGGGGTATTATACCCCATCAAACGTCGTTTTTAGTAGATTTTTTTCATAAATATGGTAGACTAAGCGCTTTTAAGTTGACTGATTTATAAAGTCAGGCAATTACAATTAACAACTAATTCATGAAGTTAGACAATTAATGATTAATTTACGCTCGGAAGTAATTATTCTACAAAATATTATTTTAATTGTGTACGAGTTGGGATCATCACGCATCTCTTATACCTACAAGTTTTATTATTACCAAGGTCAGTTCTATTAAAGGAAAAGGTTTTACAATCATTAAGTAAATGGTATTTTTAAAGCAAAAACATTATTAAAAAAAGGGTTGATGTTATTATTACTTATTTTAAATTTTTAGTTGCACCTTCATCTATTATTGTATTTTTTTAATCGTTTTCCATAAAAATAAAGACAAAATTACGCGTCATAGAATTAATTTTGCTATTTTTTTAAATACGTACAAATTTTAAAATAATTTGTGAGGATATTTTAAAATATGTATATATAGTTTACCTTCTCATAAAATTACCTAACAACTCAATCAAGAATAAATATATTTGATAAAAAGAAGATAAAGTAGAATAAGCAAATGTAAAATGTTAAACATTAGTTACTTTATTTTTTTTTTATTTCTAGATTAATGAGTGTTTGTGATGCTCACATATAGTTTTATATTACTAGAAATATTCGGGTTAGTATAACAAATATTCTAAATACGCGGATAATCATCTTAAACATACTCAGGTATTTAGACTTTACTAGAAATATTCGGGTTAGTTTAACAAATATTCGAGATACGCGGATAATCATCTTAAACATACTCAGGTATCTAGACTTCCACATGCACGACTCTAACTGTCGAGTTTGTTATCTTAAACCTAAGCCATGAAATTAATAAAAGTTCCTTAGTCAATACTCTATAAATAATGTTCTATCACATGAAGTACTCACTTTTCATTTAATCTCTCTACTCATTACTATTGCACATCACATATTCTCTCATCTATATTTAACATCTTATTCACCTACTTACTTGAACGTCAAAATATTTTTTACATATAGACTTCTCTCGTCTTCGGATAACCAAACTAGAACTATGTGATACTTTAAGTTAACCAAACTCACCTTAAAAATTAATCTATTCGAATTTCAATAAGAATATTTTTATATTTTTCACTAACAAATATTTAATTTTATGTTTCTTTACTACAATAAGATCGGTAAGTAAAATTTTAATTTTGCAGTAAAAAATATTAAGTATAACTTTATTGCCTATGTTATTATAATTTTTTTATAATACATAATTCATAACATGACCATTTTATTTATGTTTTATCTCTTTATTTTCATAATTTTAGTTTATTATTCAGAATCTTTGTATACATTGGGAAATTCTTATGTAGAGTTGTGCAAGCTAAACCTTGACGATGTGTTGAAGAGCCTAAGTGCTGTAATTTCGTACCAACACACTTGTTATGATGAATTAATGCGAACAAACAACAGTTAGATATTGGGGTATTTCTTGAAAGTCTCATTCTTCCTACAAGGATACCTTAGCCATTGTTAATAATTTCTGAAGCAAACTCACTCAATGCATGTCCAAATAAAAACAAGTCTGCATGTATTATGTACGTCAAAAAGGTAAATATGAGGAGATGGTGATTGTTCATGAGAAGCCATTGGTATCAACACAGCTTTACTCCAGACTGTCACAACCTCCTTTCGATACACAGGTAAATCCATCTCAACAAAATCCTATCTGAGTCTTTCTCTCCTAATAAAAAAACAAAGAACAAAACACATCTACATGAAAATCACCATCATCATTTTTCTTTGTACTAAATACCCTTTCTTAGTAGAAAAATTATTGATTTTTCCCATCCATCATCATTTCTCCATGTACTTTTCTACCAACCATACCTCAAATGAAGAGGGAAGTATGTTTTTGTCCTTACAAAATTCAAATGTTTACTTTTTGTACATCTAAATTTTTCTTACGTTTTAGGTCACCCACAAATAGAAATGTGTTATCGTGTATGATAGAGTTGAACCATGTAAATTTGTTTAGCTTCTAGATATCCTTTGGTGTTATAACTTTTTCCAAATTTTTGTGGTACAAATTTGTTGGTGGTGTTGAGAAAATGGAAACTGCTTCATAACAACGGGGAGAAAATCTCGAAGTGGGGGGACCTGGTTAATCTTCATCAAGGAAGAGCAATAGAGTCCGTGATTGTGGATAAATGAATATAACAAATAGCAAAATACTATACTAAGTTACTAACGGGTCTCATTTTATAAACTAGAGAATGACCAGCAACAGTGATTTTGGAGAAATGGATAACAAATAGCAAAATACCATGCTAGGTTACTAATAGATCTCATTTTGTAAGTAGAATGTAGAAAAGCCGAAACTTAACCTCATTCAATTTATTATTTTAATTATTTATCTAAAAATATAATTATAGATAAAATCATCTATATCATTATCAGCTTTTAAAATCATCTATGGTGGCAGTATTCGAATCCGTCCCTTATAAACCATGAAATACAAGAAATCACCCCTACCTCTACCTACCATTGCCACACTCTAAATCATCGTAAATAAAATAACCCAACAGTCAGAATGAACCAACATATATAATATAAGGTTTAGTTCATGAAGAAGCCAACCAAATCTCCATAGAATCCACCCCTACAGCTCATCGAAACTTTAAACAACCATGTTCCCCCATGTATGACTTGCAACACACAACAGAATCCACAGAAACAGAGCACAGTACAATCACCAAACATAATACATAGTGGAAAAACATTGTCGGAACAAATTATTTTCCTAATCAATCTCATAACAAAAACGAATAACTAACAATTATCCATATTTTATAACTATAGAATTAATTATATTAAACGACGGAATATAAGATTATATGTGGTTTTTCATAAATTAAATCTTTTGTTTATTTATAAATTTTTATATTTAAATCAATCTCATTGAAATTATAGATTATATATTTAAACTGTTTTTTAATTTTTTAAATATTAAAATTATAGATTATATAATATATAATATCTTTGTTTTAATCTAAAAGTTTTCTTAAAAATAGTTGAATTGAAGTCGTGAAAGCGTCATCAGTAAAAGTCGTCATCTGTAGTAATGACTTCTTTGTAATTTTTTTAGTTGATATTTAAGTTATGTTCTGTGTGTCAATTTCTGAAGAGTAAAGTCGTACTCCTTAAACACAAATTTATTCATTCCAGTAATTCTTTTCAAATCTGTTTATTCTAGTTAAATCGGTGCAAAATTCCACAATTCCTATAAAATTTCCAATTATCTTCCCTTCATTTCTTGCACATTTCTTTGGAAACGAGAAACCAAGTAAATGTAGCCCAACATTAATCCTAAAATATCAAACTTAAAGATTATGGAGAAGTTTTTACATAAAACCTCAAGAAGTTTACTTCAATTGGCACAACTTTAAGGCACTAAATGGTCACAGGATCATGATTATATACAAAGATGTTTCCATCGATCTCAACATTGAAGCTACTTCTAAGGAATTTTTCGCAGCAAAGCTAACATGAACAATTACTGTAGCTTCTTAGCAAAACCTGCAGTCTATGGTACCGAAACCATCACAACTAGTCAAGCTTGCAAGCAGCTTTTATTCATCAGAAAGACAACAGTGACACCTCTCAACTGCAAATAAAGAATATCACTCTGATAAGAGTAATACCAAATATAACACAACTAGAAGATTACAAACAAAATTAAAACAACTCACTAAATTTCTTTGGTTAAACATAGAATGGACTCTTAACAGTTTCAAAAGAATGCCTTACCTCTATAACTTTAATAATGTTCTAAAACCAAAACACACTCTTTCACTTACTAATGTTACCAACGAAAATGAGCACTTGCTGTTTGCCGAGGTTAAAATTACATACTATATGATATAACAGAGTAGCAACTCTTTTTCAGTAATGCTTTATGATTTATTAAGGAAATATTAATTTACCCTTTGTTGAATCTTCTTGTTCCAGCGAGAAGTATTTTACAGAAGTATTGGTTTCAATGGACAAGTAAAGATTCCTACCGTTAAATCACATAAGATAATAACACCAGATAAGAGAATAACACCAGACGTACAATCAAAATATATATCATTATCCATATCAAACAACATCTAACTAACACATCGGGTGCCTATGGCTCTTTGCTATGAGATGTTAGGTAAAAGGACTAAGTGAAAAATTATAAAATATGATAAAATAAAAAATTAGAGGTTCAAAACATTCTTTTAAGGTATTTAAATTTAAAAATAGAAGAAGACAACTTTTAATAAGATGTTGAAAATCTCGAAATATTTATGTAAAGCAATGTGAATCAATGATGTTTTCAATCCAGTTATACCAGCAGCATTACTCCTCCAACAAATAAACTACAAAAGGAACAAACCGCACTGAACCTGCAATTCTGTAGAAACAAAACTTTTAGACTAGCGGAATAACATCTGCAGTGGATTTCAGTGTCTGCCAGTGTTAACTTCTTGAATTTATATTTACAACGACATTTTCAAAAGGAACTGGCACCACATTAGGCCACAATCACCAGCTTTACTGCAATCACATCCAATTGCAAACTCGAGATTCACAGACATTTATTGTTAAAAATGAAGTACCATTCAAAGGAGGTTAGACCAAACCTCTTCAACCCGAAAGACCAGCACAAGTGAACCCATTTTGCACAAGTTGGTTAACCGCATCCCTGAACTTGTAGTAGTCATCAACTTTGTTATAGACTTGATGAGAAATTCTTGCATACCCAGTAATCACCCCAACTTCCCCCTCTCTTGGGGGCCGATAATATAACGGAACCTCAACCCCAAAAGCATCCCTCAAATGTGTTCTCAACTTGAGAGCATCAGAATCACTTCCAATCCCCAAACAAGCAGGCAAACCAACCATAACCATGCTAGCACACATATGCGCCGGACTCCCGAGCCGAGTACCCCATGCCTTGGCCAACATCTCCCCCATCTCCACAACAGCCTCATGATTCCTCTTCTTAATCCCCTCAATACCACCTTCAAACCGGTTAACAAACTCCACCGCAGTAGGAACAACCAATTGTGCACTGTAATCCCTGGTCCCAATCCAAGCACTCTCCACAGCCAAGCCATTGCCATACTCATGAGACACCACAGGGTGATGCAAATCAGAACCAGAACCCTTAGGGTTCCTACGAGTATACAAAAACGCAATTGAAGGTGGACAAAAGAACCACTTGTGCAAATTACTAGTGTAAAAATCAACACCAATTTCCTTCATGTCAACATCAGTGCACCCAATGGAATGTGCAGCGTCAACAAAAACCTGGTCCACCCCTTCCTCCCTGCAAATCTGAATCAACTCCTTAACAGGAATAACCACACACGGCATGGAAGTCACGTGATCAATCACCGCTAACCTAACCCTATTTCCGTTACTATTTCCTCTCTCCAAGGCCTTCCTAAACTCGGAAATTATCTCGTCGTTGGAGTTAACAGGGAAAGGGAGGGGAACCTCGACAACATTACCTCCGGCGCGAGTGACGTACGCTTCCATGGATTTCTTCACGGAGCCGTAAGCGTAGTGGAGCATGAGGACGACGTCACCTTTCTGGAATCTTCCTTCGCGGAAGTTCCATGCGGTGTGCTGGAGGACGATGGCGGCAGCGGTGGTGGCGTTGTCGACAATAGAGATCTCATCGACGTGGTCGGCGTTGACGAGGTCCTTGATTAGGGTTCGCGATTGGAGGATGCCGGTTTTGAGGTCATTGAAGTAGAAGTGGTCGGGCTGGCGGAGGTACCGGAGCTGCCAGCGGTGCTGCGCAGCGATGATGGAGGCGGGGCAGCAGCCGAAGCTGCCGTTGTTGATGCGCGCGACGGAGGCGTCGTGGTGGGCGAATTCGGATTCGATTTCGGAGGCAGTTATAACGGATGAGAGTTTGGGCTTTTTGGATACGTGAGAACCATTGTGGCGGTTGTTTTCGTGGATATGGTTATCGGTGGTGGAAGACATTGGGCTTTGGAATTAGGAGAATCGCGAAATGAAGAGAAGGGCAACGAGAATTTCACCATAAGAGAAGAGAGGTGGGAGTGTGAGAGAAAAAATTAGATTATAGATTAGGGGAACAGGGACAAGTGGCTAACCCTGTTTACCTCTCCTCTGCTTCCAATTAACACATTAATTAATTCACTATTAATCTATAATAATGACAATATTGAATGTGGGTACTGTAGTAGTACTATTTACCGGAATCACTTTATGAAGTGGCTAGAGATTAGGATTGGGCATGTGTGAGTGTGTTCACGTGAAACTTTTAGAAATAATATCAGAGAAGAACGTGATCTATTAGCTACAGCTTCCAAACAAGTTGATGAAAATGAACGGCGGAGGGAAGTTTGAATACGGCAAGAAACACTAGGTTCCGCATTTCTTTCACCTTCTGTGTATGATTTGGGTTAATCTAGGTTTTTTTGGGCAATGTTATACATTGCGGCATCCCATAATTTCAAAACACATTTAATATGTACTAAAATTTTAAATTTATCGTTTTAAAATTGAATTTCGGAATATACGTTTTAAAATATATCATTTAATTTTTTAATATTTTATT
>Ga0123340_1003644_pt1 | contig 14470 bp, 11 predicted proteins | sample SirMexnodulemix_FD_89961 | JGI IMG/M metagenome (GOLD analysis project Ga0123340, IMG submission 89961) | Root nodule microbial communities of legume samples collected from Mexico - Siratro Mexico nodule mix | ecosystem: Host-associated > Plants > Roots > Nodule | place: Mexico: Nepantla... | reverse complement strand
CAAATCCCAAATCAACTACTCTAATCATCAATATTACCTACTAATTGCTAATAAACATCACAAATTGGTTACCTAATGCTTCTATGAAGGATTAATTGAAAGATTTTGAATAACAAAGGAACGAAAATGGCTTACCTAAACCGGACGAAGGTTCTCTTAACTGGATGGCTAGCTAATGAAAAGGCTGAAGGAAGTATTTGGCTCACTAGCACAACGGGGAGAGCTTTGGACGATGTTTATTAGCAATTAGTAGGTGATATTGATGATTAGAGTAACTGATTTGGGATTTGGGAGGCTGTCGACGGCGAATTTGAGGATTTTTCGATCTGCTGGGTTGAGAACCGGATGAGATAGTCTGGTTTGTATTTTTTTTTTTAAAATGAGAACCGGATGCACCCCCCATCCGGTTCACAATTTCAAAAAACTGTAAACCGGATGGCCTGGTGATCCGGTTGGGAAGGGGAGGGATTTTATTAAGATAGGGGTATTTATGTAATTTCATGAAGGGCAGTTATGGAATAAAAAAATTATATGGGGGTGCAGGAAGAGGATACGGGGGTGGAGGAAGAATTTGTCAAATGTATGACGGCTAAGCCCATATCAGAGAATCTGCCCCTTTAGCAATTGATATTGGCCCTCTATTAGTTTATCTTTTCCCTTTCCAACATTTTTTTTGTTTTTTTTTAAATATTCTTTAGGAAAATGATTTTCTAACCTGATAAAATAAAATCGAAAATTTAACACACAAAACTTATTTTTCTTGTGTGAAATTTAAAAAAAGACTTAATAAAATTAATATTTAATGCATTAAAAATATTACTTTTCTTTATCATCTGATAAAAAATTGTGAAATTTACACGCAAAAAACTTATTTCAAGTTCTTTCATGCCCTTTAATTAGTGTATTATTTATCACTTTATCATATAAAAATTGGTTACCTAAAAAATATCGCATGCCAAAATCAAATTAATTTCCTTCCTTTTAAAGTTTTTCGATTACTTTATTTTTCAATTTATACATACACAATTATATTAAATGACTCTATTTCTACCTTTACATCTTATTTTAGTTACGTTATTAGTAAAAAAGGTTGTTTAATTTATGTAAATAAATTATTTGTTAATTGAAGCGAATAACCATTAAATTTTAGTAAATACATACATAGATATATGTCTGTCTTGAATAAAAATTATAAGCGGTCAAGTTAAAACATAGATTTGTTGTATAGTTTTTTTATTAATATATACATATATATGTATGTAACAAGAAATATTTTTTCACAATAGCTAATTCATATTATATTTTTGTAGTTTTTTCCTTCGGGTCACAATTTCTATGATAAAATATCGTAAGAAAAATTATGAAACATGATTAATTTTAAAAAATATAAAAAGAATATACGTGAGAATCTTTGTTACAAGTAGCAGCAAGAGGAAATTAAAATGTGGAAAATGAAAATAATGATGATGATGGTTTTAGGAAGATAGAAATAAAAGAAGCATATATAGGAAGAATTTGTTCAGAGAAATTCTCTCCTTACGGCGTATTGATACTGCTGAGAGCGTCGTATATTCTGCATCACCTTCCTCCTGTACACCATCACCGCCAATACCGTCACGCTCGTCGCCACGATTACTCCGATCCCTAATCCTGCCTTCTTGATCCAACTCAATCCTCCTCTTGAAGAATTTTCCGCTCTATCATCGTCGTCGGCGTGGCTAAAATCCCACTGAGAGCTTGCCGGCGAAGCCGACGGTGAACCTACCGGTGAGCTGGCCGGGGCAGGGTTTGGAGCGTGGACAGACGGTGACGGTGTGTCGGAGAGAGCGCGGTGCAGTGAAAGAGAGAGGAATAAGAGAGAAAGCGGAAATAATTTGGCATTTGGCATTGATTAATTATTTCTAAGAAAAAGTTAATAAAAAGAAGAGAGAAATGTGTTTATCTGAATTGCGAAGACCGTTGGAAGTTTAAGATATATGGAAAAGTGGTTGAAGAGACAAATTTGATTCACAGTTTTATATAGACGACATTTACAACATACTGAAATATAGTATTTAATACCAATGAAAATATTTGAAAATACTCTTTAAGGAATTAATGAATGAAAAATATGCCTAGTAGTATATTAACAATACTTAATATTTATTAATATTGGTGTCTACATAAAAGAAACAAAAGAAAACCAAACCTCGTCCCCCGGATTTCCCAAACGTCAAGTTGATTTAAATGTATTTTTCATTAAAATAATTTTGTATATAAAACCATTGAGGGGCAAAATTAAAAGAAGGGATAGATCTAGACTCGGTTTTTTTATATTATTTAATAACTGTATATAAAATATCCTGTTTTTTATTAATTTAACTGGTTATTATCTAAACTATTCATGTTAAATATTTTTAAATAAATAAATGATGACAATAAAGTGATTAGATAGCGTTTATTTTTATGTATATTAAAACTAACTGTAATAATAACTTTGATGAACATTAATAAAATGTAGCATAATTTTAAATAAATGAAAGTTTATAATATTTCGTAGGAATGATGTGTCAACATTTAAAACTTTTGCATATAGTTTGTGCTAGGCAACGCCTGCATGCAAACCAAAAGAAGTTGCAGTCTCTGCGGATAAAATACAATGATAAATAGGAATGTGTTAATAATATAGACTCCTCGTACTATATTATTTTACAATTATATCTATTTCATTAATTGGATTTTTATATAAATATATTGTGAAAGATTACTTTTTCTTTACAATATTAGTTTTTATTGAAATAAAGAAAATACAAAATTAAATTGCTAAAATTAAGTGTAGTGTAACATGCCTAAAAGTTGAATAAAATTATTATAATAAACTTCTTTTATATATAAGTTTTAACTCTTATCATTTGTGTTGTTTTTAGTTTTTAAGAGTATGGTAGTAGTGTTTGTCTTTGTGTGTCTTCTTCAACTTTGATTATGGTCGTGCGTGTTTACAACAAAAGGGTTATCTTTTGTATAACTTGTACATGTATGATTTTTTTTTGTATAACTTGTTTATTCATCATGTCTTAATTGTTTTCTAGCTCGCATAGTTTGTATTGCTAAATTTTGCAAATTTAGAGGTTCAAAATGAGTCAGAATGTCTCTTTGCTTGTAAGGTTACGAGACAATAGTGGGGTTTCAATTTTACGTGTTATTGTGTACGAATTTAGAACTGTAAATTTAAAAATGCATGTCATGAGTTTTTCTGTACTATTTATTATTTTGGCAATGAGAACACATTCCATTTTGTTCATGGAGAATATTGACGTATTACTTACTTAATTGAGATGTTGTTTTAAAGTTTTTTCTTAAGCCCTTTGTTCGAGAATTTTTTAGTGTTACCATGTTGAAATCGTGGCAAACCTTGCTTTCTCCTCCTCTGTTGAACATTCATGGACAACACATTTATCCATTTAGTAAATTAAAAGAAGACGATATAAAATATAATTAGAGAGAATTATTTATACTTTATTGATTTACTCATTTAATAGAGCTAGAAAGTAACTATATATATCATAATATTTCATATTTCTATACTTAAGTATTGATAAATTATTATCATATCTTCAATTTAGGATTGAGGCTATTTTGTTTAAGGCCATTTTGTTGAAAGACAATATTGACATATTACTTACTTAATTGAGATGTTGTTTTAAACTTTTCTCTTAAGCCCTTTGTTTGAGAATTTTTTAGCGCTAAAATGTTGAAGTCGTGGCAAACTAGATAAATTATTTTGATATTCTTTTTCTCTTTTGCTTTCTTCTTTTCTGTCGAATATTCATGGACAACACACTTATCCACATTTATCTAACCTGCCCCCGTTGTTGAAATAACATTTAATAAATTAAAAGAAAACGACATAAAATATAATTGAAGAAAATTATTTATGCTTTATTGATTTATTCATTTAATAAAGTTGGAAAGTAACTGCATATCATAATATCTCATATTTTTTTTTACGTAAATATTGGTAAATTATTATCATATCTTCAACAACTAAAAAAATCCAAACAATTAAATATAAAACCAAATTGAATAAAAAATACATGTGTTGCAGTTAGTCTAGACAGTCACAACAAATATCATCTTTGCCTCAATAGCTGCAAACACTTCATTAATTTCTTAAAACTTCAAATCTGACTTTGGGAAGACTTTTGTTAAAATATTTTACATTTTGATCTTCAGTTCTATGAGTAATTTGACTTCACATTCTCTTTGTGTTAACTTCATCTTGAAATGGTTAGTGTTGCTATGCAAAACAGAATTATTTGAAATGGAAATAATTGCTTTTATCAACTAGAATCTGCGTAGGTTGTTTTCGTTCCATATGTAAATGAACAAATATACTTCTGAACCAATATTATCACATACTAACTGTTGTGCTTTGAACTATAGTTTCTTTGAACACCACGAGAATACACCTTTACCAAAGCTAAAATAATAATCCAACGTGTTTTTAACATCATCAACACAGCGAACCCAATCATTATTAGAATATCATATTTTATATTGCATATAGAAATATTCAAGGAAAAAATTCCCGAGGCCCACCGGCTACTTAATTTTCAATTATCAGTAATCAATAATGTTAATTAGCCTATACACAGCCTCTGCACTACACCCATGAACTTTATATACTCCTCACTTCTGGCACTACATGGCCTTGTACAAGGGATGTGAGTTGTGAGGTTCCATGCGTATATTTATAATTTCTCCTTCAACAATATTAGATTGATGATACAGAGAAGAAAACCAGAGGCAATCAAGTAGGTCTACGATACGTGCAACTTCTTTATTATTATGAATGCGAAAAAAAAAAAGTAAAATTTTTAGCCGGGAATTTATTGAAGTCTCAACCCAAAAATTCCGAAGTGCCCACATTTGTAAAAATTGAACATAATAGTAATACATATTTTGCCTTGCAATTATGGCCTTTCTGAATCTAAAGCCCCCCCCATCCGTCCCCACTATTTTTATTGGCCAGGGTGAGAAGTAGCTGATATTTCACCCTCAGTCACTACGTCATCATCAATCTGAATTATAGATTTATAAATAAAAATATGTTACTTGACTCTTCATAATTCATCCTTCACATCACTATTGCTACTCTGGCTCTCTTTGGCATCAGAGCTCGCCTTGGCGCCAGAGCTCTCGGATTGAGTTGTTGAGGTTGGTTTCTGGAGCTTGAATGGGAGTGATGCATGTTTCTTGAGGAATTTGTAGAAGGCTACCACAGTACGATCAGTATCAACAGTAATCTGCAAAGGCAATGAACCAATTACATATTTAATCACCCAATGATAAAAGCATATGCATAAGCATATTTAGAATAGCTAAATTGACTTAATATTCACTTACAGGGTCAAAACTCTTGTTTCCTGCTGGGAAGAAGAGAAGGGTGGGGAATCCATCGGGCTGTGAAGTGAAAACAGATCAATAGTCAAAATTAAATTCTCATATCTTTCGTTACTCAGTAAAGACGGATTCATTAAAGGAATATTGGATTCGGATTGAAAACCCAAAACCTAGCAAGAGTTAGCACTAAACAACGTTTCTATTGATAATTAACAATATCATGTAAGAAATACTTGCAATTAAAACCTGGGCTCTGGGCTTACCTTGGCCCTGGGGTGCTCATTTGTTGTTCCATCCATCTTGGCTATTACAAGAGACTCGATACTACGAAGATGTTTTGCAAGCTTGTCATATATTGGCTCCAGTGCTTGGCAATGGCCACACCAGGGAGCATAAATCTGAGTCCATCAAATTAAATTAACATGATAAAGGTGCAGATGCAAATATAACTCAAAGTTTAGGCCTAAAATTTTACCTCAAGGAGAACATCCTTTGACTCATCCAAGACAATATCATCCAAATTGTTCCCAACTACTATTTTCACATCACCATCATTCTGTTACCATGTTAGGAAACACGTTAGAAATGAAAAGCTAAATTAATAGGACATAATTGATTGTAGGAAAATAAAATAACATACACTTTCAGGAATTGGATCTGACTTGTAAAATGGTTTCAGCTTGTCTTCGAGAAAATCTTCCCCAAATGCCTGTGAAAAATGGAGATTAGAAATTTAGTCAAAATTATTGCTATCAAACCTAATGAAGTATTGATAAAAGCATCCATGCACACTTCCTAGCATGTTAGCAATTGAACAGAAACCTATGCAAAAAGTACCTTAATTCTGTCAGCAGTCACCTCTCCATCAAGCAAAAATTTTCTTCCATCATCATTCCCCGTGTATGCAAGTACCTATATTGAAAATTCCACTGGTTGATTAAATATACTCCAAATTATTTAAAGGATGTAATTGTTGATGTCATGATTTTCATGGCTCATCATTTAAATAAAATTAAAACAGTGAAGAAGAATAATTACTTTTTGGAGCATTAAATATACCTAAAATTAAATATACCAATGATTTAAAGGATGTAATATGTTAATCATGCTTTTCATGGCTTATCATTTAAATAAAATTAAAACAGGAAAGAAGAAATAATTACTTTTGGAGCATCCCCACTGATACCAAAGTATTCTGAAACAGGCTTTCCAACATCTTCATTATCCAGTTCCACATATACAAATATCAACTGCAACAGATAATAGCAATAAAGTTAAATCATTTGTAAAAAAATCTAAGTACACTTTAGGGACTAGAGCTAAAAGAACGATATGTGAATTTTTTATCAGTACAATATAGAAAGTAAATTTTATTATTTCCTGTATATAAAATGAGGGTGAGGAGGCTATCAGTAAAATGTAGCAAGACCAGAATGAAAAAATAAATTTCAGATATCATTAGGGGCAAGTCCAATACTCTGGTGATTTTAAAACGAGATGGCTATTTATAGAAACACGGATATGAAGGTTAAAAGGTGTTTAGCTTAGAAACAATTCTGCACCGCACTTTCTTTTTGTACTCGTCTTGATCTAAAGCTAATCAAATCAGAACGTGCTTTCAGATTCGAGCAACTACCATGCCTGTAAGATTTTAAACCTACTTCGTGCCTAGTTATCCACTTTTTAACTTTAGCACACAAAAATTACATCCACCACGAAACTAAATCCCATGCCATCTTAACTATATCTCGGAAATTCTTCCTCCCAATCTACTCTCATGACCCACTAAGGAGTGCCCTGCCCCAGAACTGGCATGAAAAAAAGATGAATTCTATTTCAATTTGCACTGTTATCGTTCTGAAATAAAAGACAAGCAAATTTGTCCAGGGAAAGAATGACATAACAGTAATAATTAGTAGCCTGAAAAAAATATACCTTTCCCTTGAAAGATTTTGCTGCTTCTTGAAATTCTGGGATGAACTTCTCTGAATCATTTGAGGTTGCAAACAGCAACAACTAAAATTGTGGTTTCAAGCACAGCGCAACGCTATCAAGAATACTTTTCTTAAGAGATTACAATATAATAACATGCATGTATATAAATACCTACCTGTTTCTTGATTGGATTTTCGAAGACTGCTGGGGCACTTTCTCTTGTAAAAACTGTTACCAAAGGAAGCTTGTTGGAAAAGACAAAGTCCGCTATTGCAGACTTCTCAAATTTGCCATCTGCTTGGACATAGTGAAAATACGTCATGTTAAAACATGGCAGTTGGAAACAAAGACTAAGTACGAGAAATTAAACAAACCAAAGTGCTTAAGCTTTTCTTCCTCCTTCTTGACGAGGACCAAAGCTGGGCGCTTAACATCGGGGTCAATATGGAAAAGCTTTGCCACGTCAGAATTCACAGTCTGATAAAAATTGACATCATCCTCAATTCTTGAAGCGGAAGCAAGCTCCTCACTCTCAGGACCCTGCACATTATGCATCGCAGGAAAATGAAACATAACAACCAACAATTTAATACATTCAACTATACAGCTGAAGGCTTTGATTTAATCCAGAGAATCAAATAAACAACTGTAGAAGACCTTAATATTCCAAAAGTCAGCTGCATGTGTATTTGGTGAGTGTTTACAAAATTAACTTTAGATCAAATCGACTCGAACTGCTGTCATTTATATTTGAACGTTTTATTCTCAAAGCATGTTAGTAGCAAGTATAAATTTTTAGATCCAATGAGATTCATCCAAAGTTACTTCAAGTCAAAATCAATTCTGGACCAGAACTAACTCCTAAAGTAGAACCATAATTGAACATTGAGTAAAGTCAACGTGATTATATATTTATCAACCAGAATCAAACATTGTAGGAAGAAATCTGAATACTTACAACTAAAGAGTTGAGGAAGCCCAAAACAACTTTAGTTTCATTGGTCAAAATACGTTGAGCATCCTCCAATGTAGTCAAGTTGTATATACCAGGTCCAATCTTCTTCTTAATCCACGTCACTATAGCCTCCCTGCATTCCAATCAAGTTCAAACAAAAAACGAGTCAGATCCGATCAAATCAAGAGTTGTAAAGGGAGAGAGCGAGAAAGAGGGACACTTACTTGGTCCTTTGGCCATTATAAGGCTTGTGAATGCCATCAACGAAGAAGTAGACAGTGGGGAAACCCTGCACATCGTACTGCTGCCCCAATTCATTCTCCTCCGTGGCATCCACCTTCGCCAAAATGACATCGTCGCCCTTGAGCTCGGAGGCGGCGGCGGCGTACTCCGGCGCGAGGGCCTGGCAGTGGCCGCACCACGGCGCGTAAAATTCGACCATGACGAAGCGGTTGTTCTTGACGACGTCGCTGAAATTCTTCTCCTTCAAAACGACGACGTCCTTCTCGTCAACCTCAGGCGGCTTGTAGGCCTCGGAGTCGTCCTCGAAGTCGTCGAAGTCGCCGTAATTGGCGTCATCGGCGAAGTCGTGGTGGTGGTGGTCCGGCGCGGAGGTCTCGTCTTCGAGGAAGCTGAGGTCTTCATTGTCGTCGTCCGCGGCGGCGCAGAGGGTGGGAGTGAAGGAGGAGAAGAGGAGGAGAGTGGCGAGGGAGAGGAGGAGAAGGATTCGCATTGTGAGAGTGAAGGGAAAAATGGAAGAAACTGAGATCTGAGTGTTAACAACACTCCCGCTCTATGACTATTTGCTCTGTGACTTCGTTGACTTTCAACTCAAACACAAATCCAAAAATAACGTTTACACTTTTTTTTTTGCTGCAAAATTGTTGAAACTGTTATATTGAATATTCGGTTTTTAATTACTGCATTTATTAGTAGTAATTGATAAGTTATTAATACCATCATTATACTGGATTCAAAACTTAATATAATTTTTGTCCTTTGTTTTGGTTATTGTTGTAGTTTTTTTTTATTTTCGTGTCTGTGTAACAAAGGAAAATAAAAAAAAAATGTAAAAAAGAAGAGAACATGCGCAAATAAACTTTGTTTTCAACATTATATTTAGTTTGTAATAATTACAAATGAATAATATCGTTTCAGGACCAACGTGCCTACAATAAGTCACTAACAATAACAAAAGTTGTGCAACAACAACAAAAATGGTTTCTAAATGGCTTATTATTGAAAGAGCTCACTCCCAAGAGTCACGGCACCAATCTCATCGCTGAATTGAGAATACATGGGAGCAATTTCTCTTTGAATCCGTTCCAGCTCTAGCACAATTTGCGCCATTGATGGTCTTCTAGAAGTAACATCCACGCATAGCAATGCCAACATCAATATTTGTCTAGCACCATGCTTTTCTTGGTGTCCCAGTGTTATGTCAACAAATTTGTCCAAGTCAGCACTGTTTCTTGCCTTCAAATTAATTAATGGATAAGTTAGCTTGAGTTGGAAAATCCAAGAATAAGATTTGGAAGCATTAAGCATGTATAGATATACCTGAAATACTATGTTTTCATCTGGGTGTAACATGGTTTGTTTATGTGCTTCACAGCCACTGATCAACTCTAGTAAGAACACCCCGAAACTGTATACATCACTCTTCTCCGAATACTTTTGTGGAAAGTTCAACCTTTGTTCATGGGAAATTGAAAAGTTCATTAATTTAAGTCAAGAAGGAAAGTTAAAACGGTTTAGATTCCATCAAAGAGTAAGTTGCAGCATACTCTGGGTCAAGAAAACAGTCTACATTTGAAGACGAGCCTGCCTGATCAACTTTTGTTTGCAATTTGCAGAATCCATAATCAGAAACCTTGGCAGTATAATTTTCATCTAACAGAACATTGCTAGTTCTAAAGTTTGTGTGAACCAAAGGAGGAACCAAACTGTGAAGATGTTCCACTCCTGTTCAAAGTAAGATTGAATTGAGTGTTTTGAACTCCAAAAGAAAAAAAAAGATTGGTTTACCTTTGGATGCGCCTAAAGCAATAGACAACCTTCGCCACAAGTTTAGCCTTCCAACAGGTAAACCTTCACTATCTGTATATTGCATAACCACATGCATGAAACATAAAATACACAACTCAAGGTGCAAAAAATCTCACGTAAATATAGAGGGGAAAAGATTACCGTATAGGTGACTCCCTACATTGCTGTTGGGGAGATATTCATATACAAGTAATTGTTGATGGCTATCTTCATAATAGCCTATGAGCTTGACAAGATGGATGTGGTGAATATGAGCTATCTGTTTCACCTGCTATATCCATTGAAAGAAACCAAAATACTTGGTAAAGGCTTTCTAAATCTTCATATTTGGCAATATTGGAGCTAAGAGTGCCAGTTTCCTACATATATCAGAACAAAAAAGAAGACATTCAATTAATATTACCTCGATGACAAAATCTTGTGTGAGAGCAAATAGACGCCTTTTTATAGCCACAATAGAACCATCTTGAAGCAAGCCCTTGTATACAACACCAAATCCACCTTCACCAATGATATTATTATGACTGAAATTTCGTGTAGCTTGTTCCAGTTCCAAAATTGTTAGCTGCCTTGTGTTTTGTGGAGAGAAAGCAGTAACATGCTGCGTGTTGACTCTTCCCATCTCAACTACAAAAATAATGCCATGTAATTGTAGCAAAATGAATCAGAACACTGATTAGTTAATTATGTCAATTCATTAAAAAGCTCAAATGAACTAACCAGTGGGAGATGGCATAGAAGAAGCAGGCTCAGATGTTTGCCTCAGAGATTTTTTAACACGCATCAAACAGATATAGACAGTCACCACAATTACAATTACAACTAAGGCAGCAACAACGCTGCCAATTATGACAGTATTCCTTCTTCCACCTGCTTTTCTATCTTGTGTTTCTGGAAGAGGTGTAAGTGTTGGAATGTCATTATTCCCATCTATCTTTGCTGTTACTACACCTGTTTCTCAAGTCAGAGCTTTGCTTACAATTCTTATGATTAAGATGAATTTTCCAAGGAAAACATTTGAAGTGAAAAGTGAAATTTTTTATATCTAGTCAAAAGAGGACGTGAATCTCAATGTTTTACTCAGTTTTGACAATCAATCCTACTCTCAAATATTCAGAGAGACAAGAGAAGGAGCTTACAGAGAATTTGAGAAAAAAGCACCTGGATCTTTTAGTTTATTGCAGTCAAGACAGGGCCATTGCATTTGACATGGATATTTCACAATGCTGCATCCTAATTGCTGTGGACCTCCAAGCGAACCTTTGAAAGTGATCAAAGCCTCAGCTGCAGTCATCAAATGTATAATTCAGTAACTGCAACTACCTGAATCACTGGCTCTCCCACATTCTATGTCCTCCTAAACTAATGATATCTGACACTACGGCCAATTTGTACTTCCATGAGAAAAAGGAAGCATTCATGAAAAGTTGACAAATTAGTCTAATTCTAATCACTCTACCAAACCCACTAGGCCTAGAAGTTCTAATTTTGTTGTTGTGTTCTCCCTTCCCAATAATAGTCAATATGTAGCAGCTACATTCATAACATGCAAATAGAAGTACCAAGCAGCACTTGGACTTCAGTGAACTAAGAACAAAATTCATGATAAATTACTCTTTTTCTTTCTGAAGTCCCCTAAAACTTTTGCAAGAATATGATATGAAAACAAAAACAAGAAAAGGGTACCGTATAATTTGTAGGTTGATCTGTTGGGAAATAAAAGTTGAATCAGTATGAGTAGGGGCAGCTTAGCCCCCATAGCAATCGCATTGTAAACATGCATCATCCAAAGAAGTCCTTACGAATTCTCAGTTTCTGCTCCTTGATTTGAGAAGCAAAGACGTCAAACTCGCCTCTGAGACCTTCCTAGCCCAACAGTACACAGTTTCACAATGCAGTCATTAAATAAAATAAAAAAAAAAAAAAATCTCATCAAGAAACACAGTAAAGTATGCGCATGTTCAAGGGGCCAAAACAAATGTGAAACATGAGTAAGTATAAGTCAAAATCCGCTGAAAAACTGACATAAAATAATGGAGATACCACAAGTAAACCAAGATCCAAAGTGACAGAGGAATTGGATTAGTTAACCAGAAATAGTACAGGGGACAAAGTTCACGAGTGAAAAGTGAACATACCAAGGAGTGTAATGAACTGCCATAATGGGAATAGATTATAGACACAGCAAACTGGTTTATATAGCTGTCAAATTGAGAAAAAAGTTGAATTTACACTTTGCATGCTTCTGGAGTAAGTTACAGATTTACCAAGGAAATCTGTAAGTAGTGGAAATAACTGTAAAAGTTATTGAAAAGGGAAGATTAGTATGAGACTCTAGTCTATAGAATTAGCTTCCCCAAAATCCAAGCAGTGGTCTTGGTTGACTATAAGTATACTATCCAGCTAAGAAAGACCACAAGAAAAGCTGGAAAACACTTTAAACAGGTTGTCTTCATTGGACAGGTGGAATTGCTGCTTTCTATTGAACATTGTTACGCTCATAAATTTCCCACAGCAGGGAAATGGAGTTCCAAATCCCAAAATATTCCCAACGAATCTCAAAACCTGGACTAAGAGCCGAGAGTAATTTCCAAGCACTGGTGAAACAAAGTATTTTCAACTACCCAAACCCCATTTATCTGTGTACCAAACTGATTTTCAGAATCATCCTCAATTACCTGCAAGGAATTGAAAATATATTCACTGATTCAGCAAAGTGTAAACAGTTTTGCAAAAGCAAAATCAGAATCTTATTTTGTTTTTTAACAGAAGAACAGTATTGTTCATACTACAAAGTGCAATGAGAGGAGAACAATGTTGTGAGTGTGGACCATGGTAAAAGCATAAAGTGGTGATTCTCAGGAAGGTAAACTACAAAAGCCAAAAACATGATCTTTGTCAGGAAAAGCTCGTGGAATTTTAGATCCATAGAAAGAGATGAGGCTAAAGCAAGTACAGTAACTAGAAAGTGGCAAAATGTGATGATAATTCAGGTTGGCTCTAGAACTGATTCGAGAGATATAATCCCAAGAAAAAGAAAAGGTCACCATTTACAGGACTCATTGCATAACAGAAACAGTAAGAGGAGACAAACAAACAGGAAGAGAATCTGTTCATCAATGCTGTACAGGCTCTTCTAGTGTGGCAGAGGACCTAATCCCAATAGCTGTTTTCAGTTTTTCTTTTTAACTTTGTTTATAATACCCTTTTCTTTATTTTGGGTCATAATGTAAAATGCTTATTCCTAAGATCTTCAGGTAGCAGCCACTACAAATGGTGCAGACAATCTCATTCATATATGGTTCAAAATGAGAACTTTGAATTTGTATCTTGTTTCACGTGTCCTTGGGAAGTGCCCTCAAACTAGTAAAACCTTAGGGTGTAGCTTAAATAGTTAAGATAGATACTAACTTAGCAAATGCAATGTTTCAACTTTGTGTGACTCTTGTTTATAAAATTGAGAAGGAAGGTGTGGTGTGTCCAATAACATGGGAACAGGTGTGCATGGTGAGAAGTGTTAAAATGATGGTTGAGTAGAAAGGAAGGTGACAGAAGAAGGAGAGGAACATCCTTGATCCTAAAACGAAAGGACCATGGGACTTTTGGATTGAAAGGAGTGGTCTGTTGCATGATGGTGACTGAAGGAGTTTGTGGGGACCCTGAGTGAAATTGTTGAGCTGCAGAATAGAAAGATCACATGAGAAGAAGGCTCTGCAATGGCCATTAGCAGGGAAGTCACATGCTCAAAAATACTTTTTACCTTTAATGGTCAAAAACATTATTCTATTCTCTTTTGTAAATCCATGACTTTAGCAACTTACATGGAAAAAACACACCACATATAACAATAAATCTACTTCACTTATATTTCGTATAGTAAAATAATTTTACTGATATTTAGTTTAATTACTGTTTTACACAAATCACAAGTAACTCAAACTCATGCACTTGTGATTGAATAATAAAATTGTACTGTATTCTGTTTTTCTTACAACCAGACTCCACTGTTCAGTCTGATGAATAAATCAATTAAATAACGGATTTAAATAAATCATAAGATCCGTACAAAAAATAAGTCATTGAAAAAGTAAAATAAATGATAAATAAGATAATTGATTTAATTAAAAAAATATTTAATAATGCATTGTT
>Ga0123340_1003642_pt1 | contig 14477 bp, 11 predicted proteins | sample SirMexnodulemix_FD_89961 | JGI IMG/M metagenome (GOLD analysis project Ga0123340, IMG submission 89961) | Root nodule microbial communities of legume samples collected from Mexico - Siratro Mexico nodule mix | ecosystem: Host-associated > Plants > Roots > Nodule | place: Mexico: Nepantla... | reverse complement strand
TTTTATGAATATTCTGTTATATATATATATATATTATATTTTTCTGATATAGTCTTTTAAGAGATATAACTAGGCACGTTACATTATTTATAATAATGATGATGATACATTTTTATTGTGATTTTATATTTTAAAAATTTTAAATTTTAATTTAATTTTAAATAATTTTTATATTTTATGTTTCAATCCAACTAAACATTATCCTTAAAATATTTATTTTAAATACCACAAAATTATTTACTAGGTAAAAATAAGCATATACAAACCTGGAGATGTGACTGAAATCACAACAAAAACAAAATCAGATATAAAACGAACTAAAGATAAACACAATTTACAGTTCGACACTAAATCTATATACATGTATGTTATTTTGTGAATAGTGAATTTATAACAAAGTATTTCAACTTTAAAATTATATGTGTACTTCTATGTACTAACTTATTAGAAAATAAAAAATGAGCTAGTTAAAAATATGCAATAATAAGTTAGTGGTGGAGGTGTCTCCATTTTCTTCTCATCTTCTCTCATTGACTTACTTAATCTGCCAAATGTCTTATTTTTATAAAGTCTTTTGGTCAATTTCCCCAATACTTCATTAATAAGCCAATTATTTTAGGCCACATGTCTCCCTACATACCACAAATTCATTCCTTCTTACTGAAGGCTTAGACAATTAATTCATGATCAATTAATTAATTCATCTTTATTCTCAAAATGTTGAATGCTTCATTTTTTCAAAATATTTTACTATTTTCTTATCTTTCCAAAAAGTAAGAAAAAAAATTCAAATACCACCATTTTTTCTTAATTTTCTTACAAGTTATTGTAATAAAAATATTAGGATTTTGTTAGTTGATTATAATACAACGAAAAATCGATGTTTATAAACCCTAAAGAGATAGTAATAAAAAAAATTTGAAAATGTCAAGTGGGTTATGTATTATCTGAGTGTTCACATTATTTTAAGACATGCATGAGGAGATAACAACCTCATAAATTATATATATATTTTCAGATATTAGTCTCCATTTCTTTAACAAGATATATAAAGTATAAAAAAATGCTTTAAACTGAATTTTGCACATCATTTTAAAATTACTATAATAATTATGTTTCAAAAGTTTGTATCTTCATAGTTATTATGATAAAATAGTAATAATTTATAATTCTTCTGAACAAAGAGTACAGCTCAGTTAAAAGCATGCAGAGTTTTTAATAAGATGAAACTATGAAAGAAAAGATTTTTTTTGTGTATAACAGAGCATTTGGTTGGACAAATAAGGCGTGGACTTTTTGCTACATTTTCTTCATTCAGATCCACCAAACCAAACCAAACCCATCATACAAAATCACGTAAAGCACCCAACTCAAAAGCTTCAAACTTTTTCAGTTTCCAAATTACGACACAGGGAACAAAAGGAAAAAGAGTTGCACAGATTTCTTCTTTTGTTGCTTTAAAGTCAGAGAAAAGTTTGAAGCTTTCTTTACCCTGTTGAATTATTTTAACTGGGATGGCGGGCGGCGGAAGTGGGGACCGGCCGCCGTGGAAGGAGGCGGCGCCGCCTCGACCCACCATCAGTCTCCCTCCAAGGGCTGCTTCCATGGACACCCTTTTTAATGGCGGCTTCAGCCCCGGTCCCATGACTCTTCTCTCTGGCTTTTTGACTGATGGGGATGACTGCAACAAGTCCTTCTCTCAGCTCCTCGCCGGAGCCATGGCTTCTCCGGTGGCCGCCGCCTCACCTGGCCTCTTTTCACCTTCTCAGGTACTGAACTTTTTTCTCTCACTCGTGTTTGCTACAAGTTCTTCTAGTGTTGCATTTTCATTTATCAAACATAGTATGTGTCGGAAAGTTTGTTTTTTATTTTTGGTTAGACAAAATTCTGATGCAAAACTTCAGCTACTTTTAGTATGGTTAAAATTAAAGTTTGACACCTAAGTAATTGACTTTTAAGGTTGACTTTTTATATGCGGATTATGAAGTGGTTAAGTTAAAATGATTTTGATTCGGAAATGGCTTAAAATGATTTTAGTTGGTTTCTGGAAACGGGCTAAGGAACCCCTTCATTATAGGCAGATTGTTTTTGTCATATCTTATGTTTGTACGAACACATTTAAGATTTTACTCAACTGAGCAAGTGTGAGAAATTTGTGTTAAGGGCATGTTTGGATAAATTTCTTTATAAGCATTCATGAGGGGAGAAAATAAGAAGAAAAAATTAAGTGAGTTTCTCTCTTAAGCTAAAATTAGCTTTTGCATGGTTTAAAATAAGCTTTTGGAGAAGTTAAATGAGAAAGTTTTACAAATTAGTTTTATAATTTCTTTCCTTTAATTTTTTTTTTTCTTTTACTGGAATGGGGTCTTTATAAAAATTATTTTATTTTGTAATGGTAATGAGCAAGTTATGATTCACAAATAAAAGTTTCTGGGGAGGAGCTGTATTCAAGTAACAGATCAATATAAGTTGGAAACTGTAATCATATACATTGCTTGATATTGTTATTTCTAGTACTTAATTAAAACGAGATTAAAATAAATTAGTGGATATGTCTGAAATATTTTCTGGACATGTTGAACATGTCAATCACATGAGGCCAATTTTCTACTCCTTTGTTAAGGGTTGTGTAAGTTTTCCAAATGTGTTGTCCTCATTTTGTAGCATATTGACCCCTTCAATCTTTCAACTTTTCACATTTATTGCTGGCCAAATTTTTAACTTTTATGTTGAAATTGACAGGTTTCTTAAATGGGTGGGTCCATGGGCAACCCCAGTTGCTTATTATAAACAAAGAGTGGTATTGCAAAACAATTGGATTTGAATTTTTAAAGTTTAAAAATAGTTATATAAAGGTACTTGTTCTCAAGTAAAAAGATTCATTGTGGTGACCTGATGAAGATACCTCATGTACACTTTTGTGTTGGCTTCTGTTAACTTTTGTATTTTGGAGATGAGATGGAGTTTCTTTATACTTCTATTTTACTCAAGTGAGTATTAATCTAAAGATGCTTATGCTTAGGCTTAGGTCCACTATAAATTTTACAATAGTATTTCTAGTGAATGCTACTTCTTGAATTATATCAAATATCTAAATGTACATGATAATGAAAATTTGATGTTTGCATGTTGTTGAAACTGTGTAACATATTAAGTCTAACTCAATCTTACAAAACTAGTTTATAAAATAAGGTTTGCATCTACTTATAAAATATTAAAAAGTTTTTTATCTAGATAACACACAACAGCATACATCCACTCTTTATTGCGATAACATAATCACATGATATTTGTAAGTGATTATACTGTGCCTCCTTATTGTTCTAACAACTAGATTTGTGATACATGTAGGTGTCATTTGACATGACACACCAGCAGGCCCTAGCCCAAGTTTCAGTGCAGGCTGAACATTCATTGTCTGTATCACTATCATCACCTACCTCATTCACACAGCTTCCTGCAGCTACTTCCAATCCTACACAACAGCTGATTCCATCCTTAACTGCAGACTCTTGGGCCACAATGACAGAATTCGCTGATCATTCTCACTCTGAACAAAAGTTGCAATCTTCATCACTGAATGTTGATAAGCCTGCAGATGATGGCTACAACTGGAGGAAGTATGGACAGAAACAGGTGAAGGGTAGTGAATTTCCTCGAAGTTATTACAAATGCACGCATCCACACTGCCCTGTGAAGAAAAAGGTTGAGCGTTCACTTGAGGGTCATGTAACTGCAATTATCTATAAAGGAGAACACAACCATCAACGTCCTCATCCTAACAAGCGCTCAAAAGATGCTGTGGCTTCAAATGAAAATTCAAATATGCAAGGGACTAAGATGGATCCAGAGTCAAGTCAGGCAACTGCTGATAATCTATCAGGAAGTGACAGTGAGGAAGTAGGTGATTATGAAGCTGAAGAGGATGACAAAAATGTTGAGCCTCACCCCAAGAGGAGGTAAACTTTTATTTATAAAATCCTATTCTTGCTTGATAATTACTTGGTATGAGTTAGAAAAGAAGGAAAACTTGGTTACAAACAAGTGAGTTATAGAAATTAACTAGATATAAATATTGGTTTTTGCTCCTTGGCTCTCTTTTCTTTTAACATCATTTGTGTTTTCTGATCTTAGAAGTGTTGTAATTCTGCAGTAAAACAGAAGTCACAAATTTGGATCCAACATCTTCACATAGGACTGTCACTGAGCCTAGAATCATTGTGCAAACAACAAGTGAAGTTGATCTTTTAGATGATGGTTACAGATGGCGAAAATATGGACAGAAAGTTGTCAAGGGCAACCCTTATCCGAGGTGTTATTGCTTCTCCTCCACATTCATTGAACTATTCATGACTGTGAATTATGATTGTCCTGAACTTGTTAAAAAATTATCCCTCAAAGAAAAAATGCTCAATTTTTTCAAAGTTCATCACTCATTATATTCACTACTTCATATCACACTGACCTCATCAGTCTAATGATGAATCTAGCATATATCCTGTGTAGGAGTTATTACAAATGTACAACCCCAGGTTGTAAGGTCCGAAAGCATGTGGAGAGGGCTTCAACAGATCCTAAAGCTGTCATAACAACATATGAAGGAAAACACAACCATGATGTTCCAGCAGCCAAGACCAGCAGCCATGTTATGGCTGGTAACACTTCACAGATAAAATCACAGAATTCCAATCCTGGAAAGCATAGTTTTGGCTCCAGAGATATTGGTGGCAATGAACAACAACAGCCGGTTGCACGGCTACGGTTGAAGGAAGAGAAGATAACCTAGTGTGTGCTGGAAGAACTTGCTGCATGTAAGGAAGAATGTGTCTCACATCACAAGTCATGTTTATTTTCATGCTCATTTCATTCTTTTCTAGTCTTAGGCCTAAGTTTTGATCATGGCCTATCAGTGCAATCCCTAATAAACAAATGGTTAAACACTTCTCTCTTCCATTTTCTCCCACAACCACATCATGATGAAAGAGGTAAGGGCAACAAAAGAAAAGGGTTTATTTGCACAGGTCTTGGATGATGCTGTACTATTTGTACCTTGTGTACATTGAAAAGTTGTGTTATGTTGTTTAATATAGTTGGTCATCATTTCATAGTGTAATTCCTACTTATTTGATATTTTGCTCAAGAATGTGAATTTTTTTATCATGAAGTTATGTTCCTTGCATACACAACTCTTATAATCAATTCTTCCAAAATAAAGAATAAACAAGTTTTTTTTTCTCATATCTGATTGGATTGCATTAACTTATTTTTAAATTTATATTGATTTTATTATTTATTTTTAATGTAAAAAGGTTATACTAAATCAACCAGAATTTATAGCAAGTGTGACTCATAAGATTGGTATTGCAAAAATTAACAAATTTATCATACATAATGGGCATAAAAATATTTTTTGTTTATGATATTTTACTTTTTCATTCCCAAAAATGTTGTTTGACTTTTGTTATGTGTAAAATTTCTTTTTTTCTTTTGTAAATTCTTGTTATTTTGCTTGTTTTTAATTTTTTTTAATTCTTGTAATATTTTGCCGTATGAATTAGTCTCTTTGGAGAAAAAAACTTCAAATGAAAAGTAAATATATTAGAAAGACTAAAGTAAAATAATTAAGACGAAAACCAAGAAATAGAAGTTTAATAAGAATCAAGAGTTGACCAAAATATTATTCCAAACTAAGCATAGAATACAATATGTCAGTTTGACCTATATAAACTTGGATTTTATTTTTAAATTATTTACTTGTATAAATGTACATGGCAGCATGTAAAAAATCAGGTGACGGTGTCGAACAGAAGTGACACCTAACCAAGTACATCAATTCATAACATTGATTAGTATTTGTTTTTCACATTTTACTAATCATTTTTAAATTATTTGTGTTGGGTTAGAAAGATCATATTTGACGTGGTCTAATTTAAAGAGACTTAAAATATGTAAAGAAAACATTTGAAGGAACAGAAATTCAACTAAATGAAGATATAAGACTTGAAACAAAATTGAAAGACTTCTCATAAGTTTAACAGCAGCTATATTGTCACAAGATTCTATCACCATAACAAGTCAAAATAATAGCTTATCATACTTTTACCCCACTCCTCTCCTCATTTACATTACTATAGAGTTTGTATACCTTCATTAAGAAAAACAATAATTGTTTTTGGAAAACCTTGTTACAAATATGAATAAACTATTTAAACAGCAATGAAACTTAATAGAATTTGTTTATGGATAAAATATATTTTTGAGTTGTATAAAAAAAATTCAAATTCAGTTTTAGTAATTTTTTTGTCTTATTTTTGTTTGTTTAATTTAGAACTGTTTCTGTTTAAAGGTAACTATAATTAATATTTAATGATGGTTAGAGTGTTTCTAAAATTAAGGGAAAAATTTGAGAGGATTATAAATGAATTTAGAAAGTTGTAGAGAGATTAAAAGTATAATTTACTAGTCTTTTAAATAATTGATAATTAGTTATATGTAGAGAGAAAATCTAAATTGTAATTAAATAATTCTGACAGCACCATGTCAATGACTTTTTTTTGTGTGGATAATCCAATTTTTGTCTAAAATCATATTACCAATTGAAATATATTTGTAAAAGTCTAGTTGGAACAATTTTCCCTCTTAATTATAGATAAGTAATTATTAAATATTTCACATTGATACTGCAAGTCAAGATCGACACAAGATAATTACCAAAGAAGATTTTGCATATTAGGGTTTAGCATTTGAAAATAAAGTTAAAATCAGCCTGAAAACAAAAATACAAGTGAAATGCATTTAAAAGGAACGGGAGAACATTAAAAAAAGTTCAATAGAGTAGAAAATTAAAGTATCGTTTATTATAATTTATAAGTTTAATTGTCCATTTTCTAAGTTTAATCATCCATTTGACCCATATAGTTAAAAGATTTTTTATTTCAGTTTTTAGTCTTACACTAAAAGAGCATGTGTTTTAAATATAAAGCTAAGATTTACAATATAAAAGTTTAGTAGTAAAGGACTAAAATATGGATGTTTGGTGATCTCTAAATTTACAACTTTGTAATTTCAAAAACTAAATTTTATATTTGCAATTTTTCAAATAATTCATAAAAGCAGGCCAGAGCATATTCCAAGCAGAGTAGAATATAATTGGTTTTAAATTAGACAAATTTTGCAAGTATTAGATTTCTACATATGAACAATATAAATACCAAATCTAAGACTGATTCTCTATCAGATATTTTCCAGAGAACAAAAATCAATGTATTCAGGCTTTGCTGTGAATTTTGTGGAGACAAAGACTGATATAACCATTAAACTCCTAGTAACAAAGAACTTGAATTCTTATCATAAATATCTCAGAATTTCTAAATTCTTATCATAAATATCTCATAACAATAAACATGAAGGCGTTGATGATCCTGTGTCCTTTAGCTAGTGGTGGTAGTCTGGTGGAGAGTGCTCGCCTTTAAGAAGCATTGCTATTTTGTGGTGCACAACAAACGTACCCACTTTTCCACCACTGAAGAATAGGCTATCAAAACTTAGATTAAGATATTGCTACTCGTATGACTAAATTGGTCACTGGATCCTCTGTAGCAGCTTTTCAACCATTATTCTCTGCTGAGCATCACTCAGTGTCTCTGAATTCATGATCGCATTAGCTACAATAATAGTTGTTTGTGGAGATGCTGCATTAACCTGGATGGAAAAATTGAAAAGGAAAGCTGAAACTAAGAATGAAATTTCATCCAACTTAAACTCAAATGTCAAGCATATATTTCATACGAGCCATGTCGGTTCAAAAAAAGAAAGATAAAGAACATGATATGTCACACTAAAAATAGTGAGTGTCTGCATACCCAAACACGTCCATTTAAGCCAACTGCAATCTCAAAGGAAACTTTCTTCCCTAAAGCATCAAGAACTGCACACGTAGGTGAGCTTAGAAGCCTACAAACACAACCTCTCATGTTAATATCTGTTAATGTTATGCACGAACAGCAAAAATTAAATACCACTGGCAAACCTTCTTGAGAGACCAGTTGTACATTCAAACATATAGCCATCTTTTAGAGCACCAAATTCTGCTGCTTTCCCAGTAGCTGAACAAAAACCAAAACAAAATAAAAGGCAGAGTTAGGTCTGAAAAATTAATACAGAAAAATAAATTTAAAACTTATGTAAAAAAAAAAAAAATCCACAATTTAAGAGGCACAAGGAAAAAAACAAAGTCGAGATAAAACACCAACCATCAGTGCATGACAGCTCTGGATTCATTCCAGGGTTTGCTTTTACAACCCGTACATAAAGCAAAGTACCTATCTGCAAGTGATGCATTAGGCAAAATAAATTACAACCTACATAAATGTGATAAACCAACCAAACAAAACATGGCTTAGCACTCAGATGAGAACAAATCAAGTTGCTAGTTTGAGATCCAAATCAAAAGAGGAAAAGAAAAATCTAAATGAATTTTACACTTCATGTTTTACAAGAATTAAATACAAAATACACTTCCAGAACACTTAATTAGGGTAATCAAGGTGATCTGTGACAGTAGCGAAGTTCGTTAATGGAAAAAGAACGCACTGCTTCATAGTCCTAATCACACCATTAAAGATAAATAGAAACAGGAAAACTGTTTGTTAGGACTTAAGAATAAGAGGAGAGAACCTAACCCAAAATTCTAGTCCATTACGTGAGAGAGTGCCAAGGCTTAAGTACTAAAGTAGTTCATCCTATTCAATGTGGAATACCTAACATTGCTACCCTCATCGAGGGCAAATGCCCATGACGGCTTTCACTTTATCAACACTGAGCCGGTGCCTTTATCTCTACTAGATGACTTCACTCATCTATCATTATTGTTAGGACCAACTGTTTGCACCTTAATCCCGACTACAAATAGCCTTTTGCATAGTCCTACTTTCAACGAATGCACCAATTGTAAGCACTTAAGAACAAGAGGAGACCCAACACAAAAGATTAGTCTATTAGATGGGTGAGTCTCAAGGTACCACATCAAGTAGCTCATCATCTTACTTAATTTGGGATTCCTAAGACTGTTGCTGACTATTTCTTCCTCCATATTCAATAAATCCAACGAATTCGGCAAACCACATGGAGCTGCAATACGTTGTTGTTAGGACGAATTTTTATATCCTATTTTCACCTCCTAATGCATAATTCATACCAGAAAATACGTAAAGCCTACCACTCCACATCAGCCACTACTACTGATCAGAGCCCAGACACCCTGAAATCACAGATTTTTCTAGGAAACACTCCCTTTCAAGCATCCAGAGTGCACTCTTTTATTTCTTAAATAATAATGCCTCAATGATGATGTCTCAATCGTCCGGGCAGTCTTATCTAGAAGGGTGAGAATTGTAGTTTAAAGTTGTTAACTATGAAATCTTTTAACCTATAAAGGCATATGGGTGCTGACAAATGGGAAAAAGTATCCTGGACAAGATTGAGATATAGAGAGAGAAGAAATATGCCAAAATATTCAAATATTCATTTTCTTTTTAAAAACAAGGATATCGAGGCTTATCAAGGATGAAAACTTTAATTAAAGCTCCATAGCTAAGGATAATCCTTCTTGTAACAATATGACACTTCAAGCATTGATATAAAAAGAAAATTACCCAAGATTATACATAGAAAACGAAAACTTTCAAGCATCCAGAATGCACTCTTTTATTTCTTAAATGATAATGCCTCAATGATGATGTCTCAATCGTCCGGGCAGTCTTATCTAGAAGGGTGAGAATTGTAGTTTAAAGTTGTTAACTATGAAATCTTTTAACCTATAAAGGCATATGGGTTCCTGACAAATGGGAAAAAGTATCCTGGACAAGATTGAGATATAGAGAGAAAAGAAATATGCCAAAATATTCAAATATTCATTTTCTTTTTAAAAAACAAGGATATCGAGGCTTATCAAGGATGAAAACTTTAATTAAAGCTCCATAGGTAAGGATAATCCTTCTTGTAACAATTTGACACTTCTAGCATTGATATAAAAAGAAAATTACCCAAGATTATACATAGAAAACGAAAACTTACTATTATTGAAATGAAGGAAAAAGTACAGTTATAAAGATTTCCACAAGAACAGACAAAACAGATACATAGAAAGAACACGAAAATAAAAATAAATATAAAATGCAACTTTGCTCCCAAGAAATAACCAATTTATAAACAAGACACGGTCACACCACACAAGTTTTAAAGCAGACTAGTTAAGTGACTTAAAAGTGTAAAATCCAGCATCAAGACCAAGGCTTTGGAAAAGGGGATTTTGTTTTTAGATGAACTACCCAAAGTTACCGGTGCCTCCAATTGGTGACCCCAGCCTTCTAATGGTCCATAGTACAATACATAATACTGATCTCCTTCACCTATATCTAATTATTTACAGTAATAATTGATGACCAAAAAATGAACCTTCTATGTTACTTTTGGTACACAGCAACAAACTCCTAAATTTCACAATAACCATCGTGATTTGCAAATACCAACAACAGAAAGTTGCAGTGATTTGGGCTAGACAAGGCTACTACAGAAAGAAATTATTATGAATGTGTAATCCTTATATATTATGAATAAAAATGTTTCTATATTTCGTCAAGATATGTTCCCAACCAGGAGATAAAGGGATGAAATGACATATTGAAACTAAAAACAAAGTATTGCATTATTTTACATCTACATCACGAAATACATCAAAAATAATTTATACACACCTCAAACCTAGGAATATTTCTTCTAGTTCCTCCTTCAAATGCAAGCACCGGTAAAAATGCTATAGATGGTCCTTTTATGTCCACAAGAAAGTTCTGCACAGAAATAAATCGAGATTTTATCATAGAAAAAAACCAGATCTAGATGCGATCAAATTTTAATTATTTTCAAGCAACTAAAAAAAAGTACAACGGTTGGCACAGAACCAAGCAATCCATTCATTTTGTGTTACACTGATAAATTCCTTTTCAACCATTCAATTAACATTTACATGTTATTAGTTAAGATGAAGCCACCTTTGATTATCAACACGACTTTGTAGAAAGTCTTAGAATTTGGATCTCAACCTCACAAAATCAATTTGTAAGATGAGACCTGCACTTCACTTATATTCTATATTTTAACTATATCACTGGTTGATGTTGGACTACACAATTATGACAGCCCCAAAGAGAATGCAACTAAGGCAGGTTAGGTGTGAGCGCAATTAAGACAATTGTCCAACAGAAAGAAAGCAAGAAAACAAGAGAGAAAGCAATCATAAACAATGTCATTAGTCTCTTGCTTGTTCCATTTCTCTATTACTTTCGTTCCTGGTTTGCTTTCTTGGCATGTGTCTTCGTAGGAAAAAATTAAAGGCTTTGAAGAAGCATAATGCCACCATGTCATGGCTAATTCTCTTTTTCAGTCCTTAGTCCTCATTAACATTTTAAAACTCTTAAATACTTACATAAAACTTGAAGCAAACAAGAAAGCTAGAAAAACAAAATTAGAAAATTCCTTACATCTGATCTGGTGTCTACAACAATTCCAAGTACAGAATCCTCTGCATGTGGCACATACTGGAAAAAACTGAAAAAAATCAGAATATGAACTAAAAAAAATAGCACTGTTCAGTAGAAACATTAAAGTCCTACCCCGTATAATACAAAGGAAAATTACATAACATAATCCAATGCTGAAAATAGAAAACGAAATTTATATGCATTTGAAAATAGTTTTCTGCAAGAATGCAAACTGTTATTCACCTTAACAGCAAGAACTTAATTCCCGCATGATATTGAATATATATGAAACTATGAATTAAAATGGAAGAAAGTTCTCAAAGCTACAAACATCTAACCTAATTTCATGATTGCAATTGAAAATTTACTTAATTCAAGAGGGTGTAAAACAGACCCAAAGCAAACATAGATAAAGGTCTTCAACAAATTTCATGACAGATACTACCTTCCAATATTATAACAAACAAATTTTGATACTTAAAAATGACATTATACTGAAAACCAAAACAATTGATTTGAGGATATTATTCCCACCATTTTTGGGTTTAGCCATGTTGTTCTGGATTAAAATCATATTAGCCCTTTCTACTAAAAATGCTCCATTAGCCCATGTACGATAAACACGTGTTTTATTATAAGTCGTTTATTTAATGCTATTTGACAGTGAATTCATATAGCACTAAGAAAGAAGAATATTAACCAGTGGCAATGAAAAATCACTATTGTGCTGTCAATCAAAGCCATGCCTTTACAATTTAAACACAGATCATGACCGCAGCATCATACTCACCCTCTTCTGAGAATTTTCAACCCAGTATTTATTGGGCTTTGAGAACCTTAGTCTGCCAGCCTTCATTACAGAAATTGCATCACAGTCCTAGAAAATTGACACCGACCAGAATCAATATTATTTACAGGCTTGAACAGAATGAACAAAATGAAAGAACCATCATCATCCATAATTTCCTCTTTCTTTATAAATGAGTAGATCAGTCAACAAATACAAAACCAAAAGAAAGACACCCTGAAATTTTACGCAAAATGAAAATTGAGTTCCATATTACATCCTCCCTAAACAGAAGAAAAGTCACTTTATAATTTCTGAGAGAAATAAGCATACTTTTGTTGACCAAATAATTTAAAAACTCAAGAGAGCTAGTGTATGTACAAAGTCAAACATGTATACAAACTAAAAAAGAAGTACGAAGGTAAGGCATCCTAAAATTAGTTATAGGTTGATAAGCACACAAACATAAGAAAAATCATGTCTCCAAAGGGACAATAACCAAGCCACTAAGTACTCCTTGGAGGATGCCATATTAGTTTATGTGAGACTTCAGCACCCGATAAGTCTCCATCATTGTCAACAATTAGGTGTGTGTGCAAGAGAGAACAGGAATCAAATGTCAAATGGTCAATGAAAGTTCTAAATTTTAAAACAACCAAAGACCGACCTGTCGTAGACCACCTCCAAGTTTAATTGTCTGGTTTGTCATGCTAGACAGGTCAAGAACCACATCTCCAGGGCACTATACAATCATTGACATAAATTATAATTAGCATAAAAAGCAATGCTCAGTGTTGAATTCATACCCAAAAGAGATTGATAAGGGCTTGAACAAGGGTAAGCACTCACCACTAATTGGTCCACTAAATTTGCAGGCGAGCTGGAGGGTTTTGTTTCCATTTATCAGAACAAAAAGGACGCAGAATAAATGGCGCTTAGCTAGGAAGAAGTTCCAATCCAACAACTTGTAATTTGCACTGTGAAAACCATTCAACATTCAAAATGTAAATTCTCACATTCCAGCAAGCAACTTGTAAAATTTTCTACTTCATGAGTAAAAATTATCATTCAATCACATGAAAGAACACAGAAAACCAATTCCGTTTGAAAATTTCCAAATGGTCGTAACAAAGCCAGCAGAGAACATCTCACATTAAATTTAATAAAAGAATATAATTTTTATATATTTTAAAACAATAACAGAATTGAAGATACCGAGAATTGTTGCCAGAGAAGAGAGCAGCGTTTGGTGCTTCGTAACAGTGTAAGCAATGCAAGTGAGTCGCAAATTAGGGTTTGGTTTTGGTTGTGATTGAAAAGATCACAAAATTGGAAAACCCCTAATTTGAATAGATATTCGCGAGCGCCCTCTACTTCACTGCAGTATTCAATTTCTGTTGGCAGGGTTTAGATTAAGAGGGTTTTTATAGGGAGATTTTTTTAATCTTAAAATTATCTTCAGGAATTTATCGTTTTTATATCTTTTGAAATTATGTTGGGAATCTTAAATTTTAATTTTAATATATAAATATTTTAAATTTATTTTAGGAATTTAACAATTTTGGAAATTATTTTTAATTAGGTTTTCCATTAAAACTTCTTAATGAGAAAATAGAAATCTAACAACTTTATCAAAGGAGATTTTATCTTTTTATTATTATGTATCTGATTTAAGAGAATATTTTAAACATATCATACATGTTAATTTCAAAAAATATTATCCCAAGAGATAAAAAAATTATAACCAAATACTTCAACGTCCCATTTAATCTAATATACCAATAAGATTATATCACCAACTATATCATTATATCATGTATCTACATTGTGATACATATAATATATTACACAACAATATAAGATAAAAATTTAAAATAATATTATAATCTTAACTAAGCATTATATATTATACGTTATTATTATATTATAATTATAATAGTTCACACAGTCAACTAATTCTAAAAAGTCATCATTATATACATAACAAATTATAACTAAAAGATATAAAATAAAAAATACAATTATATTTAATTTTTTTTTTAAAAGACTCGTATTAAAAATATATCACTATCGATACCAAATAATTACAATATCATAAGTGTATATCACATATTACCCAACAGTTAAATTAAATTTTCAAAATAATATTATAA
>Ga0123340_1003640_pt1 | contig 14481 bp, 9 predicted proteins | sample SirMexnodulemix_FD_89961 | JGI IMG/M metagenome (GOLD analysis project Ga0123340, IMG submission 89961) | Root nodule microbial communities of legume samples collected from Mexico - Siratro Mexico nodule mix | ecosystem: Host-associated > Plants > Roots > Nodule | place: Mexico: Nepantla... | reverse complement strand
TTATTATATGTCAATAAAATATAAGTTTTCATCTAGAAATTAATACTTTAAAAACAAATAGAAATTATTGCTAAGACGTTATTATATCAGAATTAAAAAAAAAAACTCGTTTAAACTTAAAAAATAAAAATAAACAAAAATATTCGTTTAGACTCGATCACTATTCTAAATTTATTATTGAAATGCTAAGATTTATTTATATCTATTTGAAAATTTTGTATTTGTAAAATATCCAAGATAATATATAAGACTTGAAATTAGAGAAAATATATAAACATGTAAATAAAACTAAGCTCATGAAAAATAAAATAAAAACATCTTAAAAAAATATATTAATATGATTATTGACTGAATCAAGTACTCGATAAGTCAACTTACTTCAGTCTAATCAAATTAGATTGAATTAGATTTTATTATGATTTTGTTAAATAACTAACCAAAAAAAATCACTTTTATATAAATTGAATAACGAGTTTAGTATAAATAATTGAGACCCATTCTTATATAAAAATTTAGATTATTTTATGATTTAATATTAAAATTAAATTTAAATTAATGTATTTAATTATATTACTTTACCTAGCTATTAATTTGGCATTAAATAATTATTTAGTGTAAACAAATATTGATTTGATATCAAAATATATAGGTTATATGCCAATAACACTAAATAATTACTTAAAAGAGCAAGAAAATATTGATTTGATATAAAAACATACAAGATATATTTGAAGAGAAAATGGTAAACCAGTATGTGTGTACATATTGTAATAAGACTGTGAAATAAATAGTTGTATGAAACATGCAAGTTGTACATCATCCTTGTTCTTTGTTGATGTTGATGATGTCCTTCAGTGACTCACCACATCATCTCTTGTCATTAATGCATGATTGACAAATTTATGGTTTTTGATCCGTTGAATGATTTTATTCCTTAATGGCTTCTTTAATAAAATCTTAACACTTTAATTACTTTCCATTGTTGTTCAGTTATTCTTTAATGGAGAAATGAAATATTCATTACTGATTTTAATTGTATATTTCCTTCTTTTCTTTCAAGATTACCACCGTTCATTCCTTTGACAGTGTCCCCAAATGCATTGTGTATGAACTTTGAATTTCAAAATCACTCTTTTCCTATCATCAGAGAGAAAAAAAGTTCTTTTACTGAATGGCAAAAGGCCAAACACTCAACATGGCCATGCCTCCATTGGGGAGATACTTTGATAGCCTCCGGTTTGTGTTTCTGATACCCTTTTTTTTTTGTTTCTCATTGCTTCTCTTGGATTATTATGTGACTGTCAGTGATGGTGGCATCAATTTTTTGCTCTTCCACATGAATAGTGCCAACCATGCACAGATGCAAACCATGCCAAAACCCTCAAATTCTTGTTTCATTTTCAATGAAACTGCTGATTGTCCTGAGAAAATAATCCATGCAAATCAAAATAATGTATCAGAAATTCTTGCAGCACAAGGTGAAGTGCATAAGAGAGATAATGTTGAAGTTGTTGCAAATCCTTCCTCAAGAAATTTGGATTCTTGTTCTGGTCAATATATCTATGTTTATGATCTTCCTAGCAGGTTCAATGAGGATTTGCTGAAGGGTTGTCACTCTCTCATGAGATGGATTGATATGTGCCCTTACATCTCCAACTTAGGCCTTGGACCTAAGGTTATTGAGAAATCACAGGAGAAGGTTCTGTTGAAGGAAAACTGGTATGCAACTAACCAATTTTCTCTTGAAGTTATTTTCCATAACACAATGAAGCACTACAAGTGCTTAACCAAGGATTCATCTCTGGCTTCTGCTATATATGTACCCTATTATGCTGGCCTTGATGTGGGACAGTACCTTTGGGGGGGATTCAATGTTTCAACAAGAGATGCTTCACCAAAAGAACTAGTGAAATGGGTTGCACAACAACCTGAGTGGAAAAGAATGTGGGGTAGGGATCATTTCTTTGCTGGAGGGAGAATTAGTTGGGACTTCAGAAGAATAACAGATACTGATGATGATTGGGGCACCAAACTAATGCTTTTGCCAGAAGCAAGAAACATGTCAATTTTGCTGATTGAATCTGCTGGTTCAAAGGAAAATGAATTTCCTATCCCATATCCAACTTACTTTCATCCCAGTAAGGATAGGGAGATTTTTCAGTGGCAGAAGAAAATGAGAAATGTGAAAAGGCCTTACTTGTTTTCATTTGCAGGTGCTCCAAGGCATGATTCTAACTCTTCCTCCTCATCCATCAGAAATGAGATAATCAAACAATGCCAATCCTCTAGGAGTTGCAAACTTCTAAATTGTCGTGATATTCATAATCATAACACTTGCAATGATCCTGTGCGAGTGACAAAGGTGTTTCAAAGCTCAGTTTTCTGTATCCAGCCTCCAGGGGATTCCTTCACTAGGAGATCAACTTTTGACTCAATTGTGGCTGGTTGCATTCCTGTTTTCTTTGATCCAAAATCAGCATATAACCAATATTTGTGGCATTTACCAAAGAATGGTTCTAGCTACTCTGTATACATCCCTCTAACAGATGTCACACAGAAGAGGGTAATGATCAATGAGACATTGTCTAAGGTTCCAAAAAGTGAAGTGTTGGCTATGAAAAAGGAGGTTATAAGACTTATTCCGAGAATAATATATCGTTATCCAAGTTCTAGATTAGAGACCGTTGAAGATGCATTTGATATAGCAGTTAAGGGAATTCTTAGGAGAATAGAAGCAATCAAAAGGGACACTACACAAGTCAATGATTCCATTTCCTAGCGTGTGGCGGACAAGGATGCTATGTTTCTTTTTGTTTCTTTTTTGTCTCAAGTTGGCACTCTTCCAGATGGATTTTAAAGCACTATTTTGAATCAGAACTCAGGAAGAAGGTGTTGCAGGCAGAAGATGCTGCTATTTAGCCGCATTTTCGTTTCAGTTTGATTTTGAGAATTGATATATCTTCTTTGTATAATATTTCATAACTATTCATTGATTTTTAGTGCAAAGTTTTGATCTCAACTCTAATACTATGGTCATGTCCTAGGTACAACTATATATGTGTGTATGTATATATCTATGTATGTGTGATCAAAAGATTTTAGAGGTGACCTAAATCGTGTTAGCTTACAATATATGTGAAATTCAGATGAGTAGAGATAGATAAAACTGATATATAAATTGTTTATCAAATAATATAAATGAAGCGAAAAGCATTGAGATTAAATTCTATTTTACACATTCATTTAAAAAGGTGTTTGATTACATTTTATCATTTCTAGAACTACTTGTTAAAATTTAAAATAATTTAAATAAAAGTTATAAGTGTATTAGTGAATAAATTTTAGTGATTTACACCAAACTCAGCTTCTTTTTAGTAATATGTAGAATGTTAAATCTGGTTGTATAACAAGACATGAATAATCAAAACTAAAAATCAGTTGATGTTCATATAATCACTTAAGAAATTCATATGCATTTTTTAGTAAAAATATGATCTAATAATTTATATTTGTATTTGCATTTTTCATAATAAAAATTGCTAAGAATTTTAGAACATAAAGCCATAATCATGCATTTGTATAAACTCATTTCCACTGAACTCAAAGATTAGTGTACACAACTTATGCAATATGGAATCATCTGACAGAGTTCAAACCATTTAAAAAGACACCAACTGCTGCTAGAAACTAGCAGAGTTCAAAACAGAAAAATTCGTTTAAACAGCAAATGCATAAGGTACTAGCAGAGCCATGCAACAGTACAATCATTAAGCAATGCACTTCATTATACTGCTTTCCAAGAAGAAAGTGGTGGAGTATCAGATGTCTTCCATGTAGATGCCCCCTCCACGTATCTATCACCCTTGACAACATCTGCGGCAGCAAAAGACTCAAGTTCTGCCATTTCTTCTGGTGTCAGTTTGACAGACAAAGCCCCAATGTTTTCATTAAAGTTCTGAATTTTGGTTGTTCCAGGTATTGGGCACACGTCTTTTCCTTGGTGATGAACCCAGGCCAATGCAAGTTGAGATGGAGTACATCCCTTTCGTGTAGCCAGTTCATTAACCCTCTCAAATATAATACTGTTCTGCTCTGCATTTTCAGGTTTGAATCTGGGCAGAAACTGCAATAGAATTAAATACACATACAATACAATATTATATTTATATCAATGAATAAATTTAAAAATAAAACAACGCAATTTCATTGATTTAGATAGTAAGATAAAGGTGTCAGGGAGGAAAATCCTAAAACCTGGATCTAGGGAAGCAGAAATGGTCCATAGTATGCTATGAAATCATATGTTACTATATATTTCAAATCTGTTCCTATTTTCATTATTCTTTGGTCACACTGTTGTTCAGTCTAATCATATAAAATTATCATCAAAAAATGTTGTGTTAAGCCATGAAGACGCATAAGTAATTGACATGGATTTCAGAACTTCAGTAATAGCATGATTTTCACAAACCTTTCGGGCATCATCCTGTGTCAAATTCTCAAGCAGCTTTGTTCCTGATGACAAGAATCCTCGCCCAAGAGGACTATATGCAACAATTCCAATGCCAAGTTCCCTGAGAAGTAAAAAATGAGTCATAAAGTTATACCCCAGGTAATTGCAGTTTTATTAAACCTCAGAAAGAGAATTGCTTGATAATTATAGAACATAAATGTTTGTATATTAAATCAAACCTGCAAGTTGGAACTATTTCTTCCTCAACATCTCTTGACCATAGTGACCACTCCAACTGCACGGCTGTTATCGGATGAACAGCATGTGCTCTTCTGATTGTTGAAGCTGAGGCCTCAGACAGACCAATATATTTTATTTTGCCCTCTTCAACAAGTTTTTTAAGCTCCCCAATCTTACAACTCAAAAGCAAGGCAAAAACTTGAAGTCATCATTTCACATATATGAACAAATGGTTATATCTCATGTCAAACACAAATTTCATGTCATGCAAAGAAAAGACAAATAAAGCAAAGCACGAAGAAAGGGTGAAACCGTGACTTCAATAGGCACACGAGTATCAATACGATGTTGGTAATAGAGATCAATGCAATTGATGTCAAGTCTCTTCAAGCTGCCCTCACAAGCAGCCCTCACATATGCTGGATCCCCATGAATCTCCCTTTTCCCTTCAGCAAGTTTGATTCCAAACTTGCTAGCCAATTCAACCTTATCCCTCACCCTTCCCTTCAGAGCCTGCAACAAGCAAATACATATGGTATCAAGACTAAATCTTTTTTCCTAAAAAATTCAAACTTGTCGATTATTTGCTCTTTTAGAGCACCCCAGTTGAAAGATATATCACATCACACGCATGCTCAAGCCAAAGCACAAGAATTATTATATCAAACAACACAAAGAATCAACCTTTCCTAGCAGGACTTCGTTGGTGTGAGGACCATAGATGTCAGAAGTGTCAAGAAAAGTGACACCATTTTGAACAGCGTGGTGGATAAGAGCAATCATATCAGTTTCTGGCTTAGGAGGACCATAGTTCGCAGACATTCCCATGCACCCCAGTCCCTGCACAGACACCTCCAACCCTTCTGAACCCAACTTCATTCTACCCACTCTCGCCATCACTGTGATACTCTCACTGATTCTTCCACTACCCCACAACACTAATTCCACTGTATCTGCTTCCCTTGAGGAATTTGAATTGGTTGTAACTATGGCGGAGTCCTTTAGACGCCCATTCCAGAAAACTGAATATTCCTCCGAATCCTACGAAGTGTTTTCTTCCTTCATGGTTTCTTGTCTCATGCCCAAAATTTTATTTTTTCTTAATATTATTTTGGATTTAATTAATTTCAGATTACACACTTTTGAATTATATTATTTAAAATTCTATATAATTAGTTTGAAATATAATTTGGATGTATTATTGTAGAAAATGTTGGTAATTTTTTTTATTATTTAAAATGAGAGAATAAAAGATAGAGGTGGAATAAGATCTTTATAACTTTTGCATCTTTGCTTTGTATTAAAAACAAGAGAATTATTTCATGTTTTTTTAATAAGATTTTATATACAAAAGACATATTACCTTTTAAGACAGACAGCAAGACAGAAAAGGTTTACAATTCAATAGTTTTTTCATTTTAAAATTTGTTCAAATTAGAGTCCCAACAAAAAAAGAGGTTGGAAATTTTACATTACCAAAATGCTCATCACTCAAACACCAAAATTATGTATTATTACTGTATTTTAAATATTTATGTATTTCCATTCGTGATATAATGTAAATGTTACATAATGTATTATTATTATTACTTTTGGAATTAGTTTGAGCTGACGTATTTTAATTTATTTTTTAAATTTCTAATTTGAATAGAATATTTAAAATTTATTATATTTTTATTTTTTTTATTTAAATAAAATATGTTAATCACCATCAAGTATAGTAAAATTTGAATATTTTTTAGTTGAATTTTTATTGATATTATTTTCAAAGTTGTTAAACTCTTTTCTCACTTATTTTTAGTTGGCGTTAATAATTTTTGTTTAGTTTGATATGGATAAGATTATTTTCGTGCTGTTGGTGGATGAGATTTTTTTCTTTGACTTTTTTATTTATCAATATTAACTAAAACATTCTTTCAATTCGATTGATATTTGTAAACAAAATTCTACGTAACATTCGCCAAAAGTTTTACAATGAAGATTAAAAAAATCCTAACAAATTATTAATAAAGTATAACATTTGCATAGTTGATAAAAGAATAATAAATTGATACAACGGCAAAGAATAATTACTACCTACAATCAATTGAAAATATTAACTTCATTTATAGAAAAAATAGTTTATCGATATTGACAATAAAATATTTATTAATATTAAACTGAGAGATGACAATGTTTTATAAAAACAAAATAAAAATATTTATCAATGTAAATAAAAATATATTTACTATTGGTATCAATAAAACAAAATCTAGTTGGTATAACAATTATTTCAAAATTGATTAGAAAAATCCTAACTAATATTGATTTTAAAATAATCTCAACTTATACTGATAAAAAGAACCAACTTTAATTAATTAATATTGACTGAAAAAATATCTACTGACAAAAAATTTACATGACCTATATTGAAATAAAATGTTGAGCTAAAAACATCATTTAATGATAATCTTCATTTAATAGATAAAATGTATAATGATAAAAACATACGAAAAAACTTAACACGATATAATCTTCAAACTAATTATAATTAACCAACAAAATGCATAATTATAATTATTAACCCTAAAATTATAAGCCCAAGTAGAAAAGGAATATACTATTAATATACTATTATTTTATTTGTTTCAGAAGTTCAAAAGCTGGGTCCACTGAGGAAAAGTAGGAGCAGTGAATGCGCCACAAAGCCAAGGGTTTCTTCGATTTCCTTGTCTCTTCTCCCTCGCTGATCAATTCGCACCACCGCGAAAAAGAACCCTAAACGCACAATCGCAGATCGTCAACCCTAAACGCAGCGTTTCGCTCTAAATGCTTCGCAGCAGAGTGCGCTAGCTGCTTGCTGACATGGCTCTCTCACTCGCCAAGGTCACCATTATCGTCGGTGCAGGTTCACTCTCTCATCACTTCCTCCAATTAATCTCCCCAATTTCAATTGCTTTATCCGAATTTTATGCCATCGCAATTTAGGTTTATTTGTTTTTCGATGGAACAGAATTTGTCTATTGGTAGGGTTGTTGTGTTGCATTTGTATGTTGAGTGTTGGAATATGCGAGATTAGTTAACGGTGACGTTCTCGGAGGGGTGTGCGTGGTGTTTTGTAGGCTACAATTAGAAAAAACGGTTGCTGAAATTCGTTTGTCTTTTAGGTGTTGTTGGTTCAGTGTTTGCTGCTAAAGACCGCAGTCTGCCTGACGTTCCCGGTCTCTTCTACGGTGCTGCCAAGGTTAGTTTTCGAGAGCTCGGCTTGTTTCTCTGGGTGGTGTTGTTTTTGTTGTAAGTTTTTTTTGGTGAAGGGTGTGTGTTTAATGTAGTATGCTGATGGGGGTAAATTGATAGATGCATTTTTTTCCCACTTGAGGAATGATGCTTATGATTTTCTTGTCTTTTGTTTCACATATAAATTGCGATTCTCCTCTTTTCGGTGTCCAAAGTGGTATGTTTGGGATACTGTGCAAATTAACGGAAGTTCGAGGAGACCTAGTATATACTGTAGCTACGGGAACTGTGGATATGAGTAGGGAGGGTATAATTGGTTTATGGTGTGGGAATTGGATTTCAAAATTCTAATAAAACATTAAAAATAATGTGCTAGCATGATATCATAATGCTCTAACTCGTTTAAGCAAAAATGAATCCAGTCTGTGTTTAGGAACCCTTCTGTACAAATTTAGCTGGTAAGAAAAATGTTAATAAATTAGGAAGTTCGTGGCGAAGAAAATGACTATCTTAGAAATCATTTTGACTGTGATGAAGCAAATATGTGAGAAACTGTAAATATGTGAGAAACTGGCAGGTACTATTGTAGTACATCAGTGAATGGTTACATAACCAATCACTAGCTGAATTATGGAAGTATTATGCTTCATCATACTTTTCCAACTGAGCGATGATGTATAAACCATATATCTTACTATGATACATGAGATCCTCTTTAAAGTTTTCATCTCCTAACTATTGGATGTACCTCCTGATTTTCTGTCATGAGCTGGAGAAGTTCAAAACTTATACCTATGCTAATGGACATAAAAGAGTTAAGCTATCATTCTAGCTCAACTCATTAAACAATTGATCTATAAATAGTTTTACCGATCTTTGGTTTTCATTAGAACCCTGCTTTATCAATTTGGCTTATTCCACATGTTGGGATACAGTTTGTTGTGATATATACTTGAGAAGTTCAGTCATATTCTTTCAACCTGTGTTTTATCTTGAAATCCTAAAGTCGGTAATCTTCTGGATGCTATTATTTTTTGTTAGTGATTGGTTTCAATTTCCATCAATATAGTGAGTATATGGCAGCTAGCATTTATTCTTGGTGATATGTGCAGGCTTTTTACTGATTATGGACTTTTTCACCAGGTTGTTTGGAATCAATTTAAAAGCAAAGATCCTGCTCCAGCTGTTAAAAAGCTGCCACATAATGATGCTTTGATGGCTCAGGTTTGCATTTTGTTGTTATTGTTGTTGTTGCCTTTTACTTTTTGATATTTAATTTTAATTAGGATACTTCTTTGTTTACTTTACTCTCATGCATCATGCAGAACATCATTCAGTGAATCTTATACATGACTTGAGTTCTGAGCATATGCATATAGTCTTTTACTTATATTTGTCTCATTCATAAAGTATATGTATATAATGTCAATGCTAACCTTAACATTGTACTTGTCTATGAATTGAATAATAAAAGCTTGACAACATTTCTCGGTTTACATGATAAGAGATATAACTTTTAGTAGTTGAATTGGGATTTTTATTTCCCTGTTGAGTTGGCTAAAAGACAAGTGGTTTATTTGTAAATATACAGAAATATGGGGTAATTGAATATGCTAATAAACTGTTGATGTACAGGTAAACAGTCTTCGACAGGAACTACAACTTCTTTCTAGAGATAGATCAATCACTATTGTAAATGCAAGTGGAACAGGTGCTGTTAACTACTTTTACATTTTGTGGCGGCCTTTTGTTATTTCTCCATACTTTGCACAAGCTAACCAATGTTTCCTTGTTTTTTTTTGACTTTTGTGCTATTTTCTTACTTGTTTGAGAAATGCACAGGTGGAAGGAAATATGTAACAGTAATTGTTATTGTTGTGGTGGGATATGGATACGTCCGGTGGAAGGTAATATCTTTTATTCTCTCAATCATTGATTTAAGTAATTGGATGCTGTAGTGACACATTTAGGTTGGGAGCTTTTATGGCTAAAAGTTTAATTTTATATTGTTCACTTTTCTTCTATCTTTTTTAAGAATTAATCTTACTATAATCTAATTACCTTACTTTCTTCAATTCTCGATTTCCCACTCGTATTGAATTTTATGACTCTTGTGTCTGCAGGGATGGAAGCTTCCTGATTTGATGTTTGCAACAAAACGTAGTTTGTCCGATGCTTGCACATCTATTGGTAATCAGATGGGGAAGCTGTATGGAACAATTGATGTAATTTCTCCTTTCTATTCTTTAGTTGTTCTTCTTAGATATTGTGTCAAAACCAGGCATTTTCTTTTGGAGATGACAATGAATGACAACTGTCTGTTGGGTAGAATAGCTACATAGCATAAAGCAAAATGTCAAGTAGCAAATGGGTAAATATTACTTGACATACAACTATGTAGTATTCAGATGTTTTTGGAATAGAAAATTCACAAAGCATGTGAACTTGATGAGGATCTTAGTTTTCATTTTTTAATATTGAGCTCATGTGCGAATCCTCTGGAAAACTAGAAGTGGACATTAGGATATTTGTTTTTTATTGGACTTTTTTCAATGACAATATAATGTTTTTATGATTAGATTTGGTAGTAAACCTGCTGAACTCTAATTTGACCGAAGAAATGCTACTAAATCTAGTTTATTCTCTCTTTTATGTATGCTTTCAAATAGTCTTTGAGCTTTATTTCTCTTTCAAGCCTTTTTTTGAGTTGAACTTTATTCATGTAAATATTTTCTGGCAGTTTTAAGTGCATTATTTTTCATCATTAAAATTAGTATCATTCCATTATAAAAAATTTTTGAATGGCACTTTTGTGGTCTATAAAAGATAATGCTTCTAAAGCCTGTTTTCTGCGCTGATTACTTTTCTGACTTTCTCTGGGCATTCAAAATAACACTAACAGTTCTTTTACCATGGAATAGTAAGAATGAATAATATTTAGTTATCTGCAATGATTTCAGGATGTAAAGAAGAAATTATCTTCAAGAATGAACCGTTTAGATGAAAGTTTAGACGAATGTGCTGCCCTTACCGAAAGTACCAGGGAGGAGGTAAGTAAAGATTGTATGATCTCTTTTCCTTCTTCATTGTTTAACAATAGATATCTTCTGTTACAGATATCTGTAACCCAACAGAAGGCAGATACGATAAGTGGAAATTTCAAGTCTGTTCATGTTGCAGTCCGTGTTCTGGTAAATCAATTGCTAGAATAAAGTTACTTCTTTTAATTTTTATGTTACTTGTTTAACTTACGCCTGATTGCTTTTCTTCTCAGGAATCTAGAATTAAAGAAATAGAAGAGAAGCAGGTATAGTCAATATGATTTAGGTCACTGCATAATGTAATTTTTTATGTTGAGTATGCTTTATATCCGTGATTTACTATTTACTAGCTTTAATCCATGTAGGTGGCCACAACTGAAGGAGTAACCATGTTGTGTCAATTTACAAAGACTTTGGAAAATAGCAGAACCACAGAGTATACTCAGGCATGAACCAAACTTTTGTTGCAATGGACTTCATTTGTCTGTCTTGGCTTTGCAGTCTGAATTTTAGATTTCGGTTTGATTATTTTTCTATTTTTTTGACTATAGAATTTACTAACACCTATTTTTTTTATTATATAGCAGCCGTCATCCAGTTCTTCCAGGCCAGCCCTTGAGCTACCACCAGTTTCACCCTCTTCTAGGGTAAGCATTTTCCCTCACTTTCATTTATCAGTGCAATATGCCTTTGGTGAACTGTTATTTTCAATTAGACATGCTGGTATATTCTAATGGGAATTTATAGGATGTCTCGCTGTTAGTTTTGCATTATATTCTGTTCATGGGCCTAGAAAAATAAAGCTGTAAGCCAAAGAATGAATGCAGTCATCAAGTTTGGTTTTGTATTGTAGTCCCCTCACCCCCACGCGAAGATTTTTGCTCGTTCACTTCGTTTGAAAATTGTTCCTACGCTTACTATGTAATCTGTATTATACAGGGTTCACAGTCGGGTTCCTCTTGGCTATCTATTGAGCCACCATCTGTAACGCCATCAGCAAAGGTAACTTCTATATATATATATATATAGAAATTATTTTTGCTGCGTAGGCATAGTCTCGTATCTGCATGGTTCGGTAGGTGGATAGTAGGGGAGTTGAGATGAAGCTTACTCAACAGAAACATGAGAAGCTGGAAAACAAATTGTACTTATTTTCACTTTCGGCCATGACTTAATTTTTTCTTCTTCATTCCAACTTGTTTTCAATCTACCCCTTTGTCACTTGCTCAACCAATTAAACCCTGAATCTAGTAATGCGATTGGTATTTGGAAAGAATCAGATAAACACGTCCAAGTTAAGGGTGTTGTTATTGGTGCAATTGTTTATTCATGCTCCTTGTTAAGACTTTCCCATTCCTTCCTCTATTGCACAAGGGGTTGTGTCACTTTTCTCCTCCCTTAAGTTATGCAGTCTTTGTAACTGTGCTTTACTTTTAATTGAAAGCTTTTACTGCTGCTTCACTATTTGTTCCAATTGTTAGTTTTTCCTACCATTTTGTTTTCTTATTAACAGGCTGGAGCGCCACCAACAATATCAACTGGTCAACCATCTCCATCAAATTCTGGTGGATCTGTCCAGGTTTGCAATATTTCTGTTTTGCTAACTCAGATTAATTTACTAGAGGTGTATGGCTAGTTGCTTAGAGATGCTTGGTATGTTTGACTGCGAAAAAGTGATCGATCTCATTAAATGTGCATTTTACGGTAATCTTTAGTGATTTGTAATTTACGTATTTGTGTGATGTGTGGCTAACAGTTGACAAGTTTGTGTTCGTATTTGTGAAATGCTGCATTTTCCTTGGAAAACCGAGTTATATTTTTATTGGTGCGATTTTTGCGATGAAAAAAAATCTTTTCCATTTGATTACAATGGTCTCTAGTTGTAATTCAAATTTTTATTTGTATGATTTTATTGTCCGTGTTGCCTTTATTTTTCTTAAATATATATTTTTGAGTTTTGACATTGTTAGTATGGGCATGTCTTTTCAGGAGAGTAGAACCAATGGATCTAGTTCTGGCTTGTTTGGGCTGAGTAAGTTATCTGGCGTCTATGCTCCATTTCTGAGCAGAACTCGTAGTGCAACAGATTCAGTAGTCCAACAAACTCGTTCGACTAGTTAACAGTAATAGCATGTCTCTTTTTCCTTTTTTGGTTCCGCAGTAAACAACTATAGATTATTGGACCTACGATGGGGTTGAAAATCCCCACCGGTTGGTGACTGTTGAAAAGAAGTATGCACCATCAATTATAGTATGACCCGGCCAGATTATAAACGACTGGGCATTGAATTTTGCAGAGATGCTTCTCTCGAGTTTCATAGGATTAAATTAAAATAATAATCTCTCCAATATTGAACTGGGAAAGAGTGACTATTGTTGTCGTGAACTCTTTTGTTCGCCCTATTATTGTCAATTTATACAAATCTTGTTAACAAATTTTCGCATAGCCCTAATAATACTATGACGGCCTTAGAAACCATTGTAAATCCATTTTATTGTTAGGATGATTCTGTTATATGGATAAGCAGGTCTGTACTTTGATCATGATCCTTTTGAAAAGAGTCCCACACGAAATTAGATGGAAATACGGTGGAATTGAATTCGTTAAGAGATTCATTATATAACTGTGATTAAACTATTGGTGGTAATGGAATTATATATTTAATATTAAGTAATATTCTAATAATAAAATAATTTAAATTATGAGAAATCAAATTATATTACTTGTACATTTATATAATGATTAAATTATACATTTGATCAATTAAAATCAATCATATCTGAGTTTTAAAATGTGTATTGGTTACTAGACTTGAAAATATTTTAGATTAAATAAAAGATAAAGAAGATAACTTACGTTTTTAATTCAAAACAATTTTTTGCATTAATTTTCACTAGTTTTAGATTGGGTTAACGACTTCTTTACCGATTATTAAATGTTCTTACCTTTATGTTAACAAACTGGTCGCTGGAGGTTATTAATAAAATTGATGGATTGGTTCAGTTTCCATACCAATGGAAAAAAAAAAAAAAAAACTTATAGTTAACTTTGTTAATGAGCTCTCTCAATTATTAATTTTCAATACCAATGAAAAAAAAAACTTATATTTAACTTAACAAATTAACTTTTAATTATTTTTAAATTTTAAATATATAGATTTATTATTATATATATTTAGTAAATATATTACTATAAAAGTATGTAATAATAGAATTACTATATAATATAAATTAACAGTGTATAAATTCAATAATTTGTTATTTTTTACCCATCATACACCACACACAGTGACTCCACATCATGATGGAGGACTCGACTACAAATTTGAGAATAATTGAGAGCTCATTAGCACAGTTAAATATAAGTTTTTTTTTTCATTGGTATGGAAACTGAATAATTGAGAGAGCTCATTAGCACAGTTAACTATAAGTTTTTTTTTTTTTTTTCCATTGGGTGGGGAAAATGGCTATTTCATGAATTTTTTTAAAAAAGTCTCTTGAACAGTTTTGTAGCTGAAAGCGAAGAAGATA